>Ga0307507_10000881_pt1 | contig 66788 bp, 15 predicted proteins | sample 7_EM_MG_FD_207223 | JGI IMG/M metagenome (GOLD analysis project Ga0307507, IMG submission 207223) | Populus trichocarpa ectomycorrhiza microbial communities from riparian zone in the Pacific Northwest, United States - 7_EM | ecosystem: Host-associated > Plants > Roots > Unclassified | place... | reverse complement strand
GCAAGAGCTATATACCCTTAGATTTAAATAGAATTTATATTATTCCTTTAAATCTTCCTTAAAGCCTCTTCGCGCCCTTACATTATATTGCGTTAATACCACTATCCTCAAAATGGCAAACGAACTCGAATCCGCCACGTTAACTATTATGGCCCTAGTTAGGGAACAAATAACTATAATATAACAGTCCTTTACGGATACCTTGGCCCAGCAACGAGCTATACTAGAAGCCCAGCATTAGCAATTAATTAAAGCAATACACAAAGAACTCTACGACGCTAAAGTATTCGCGTTAGAAACCCCAACAGCAACACCTATAAACGAGATTAAGATAACTATATGTAAACCTGGCCCGTTAAATGCGAACCCTAAACTAGTAATAGTAGCTTAACCCATACCTATAACAAACCTAGTACCTACTATAAAATTAGAAAAGCTTCCTGACCCTCTAATATTTAATGGAAATCAAAATAACCTGCGCCCCTTTATAACTAAGCTCCATCTTAAACTTTCAACAAACTATAACTAATACCCTACCAAAGCTAGTAAGATTAGCTATAGAATGTCTCATTTAAACAAAGACGCTACACAAACTATAGACCCATTCTTCTATAACAGCACCTTTGTTAATTTTGAAACCTTTGTCTCTCTATTAGAACAAACGTATAATAACGCCAGCCGCAAACATACCGCTGTTACCAAACTTAAAAACCTATAACAACGGAACCAAGAATTTACCAGCTTCTTTTCGGAATTTTTAGGCCTCATTAGCAAACTAGATTAGAATAAAGCCGCTAAAGTTACTGCTCTTCAACGAGCTATTTTAGATGAAATTAGAGCATAGTTAGTAGGCAGGGAACTGCCAAAGGACCTACCTAAATTTGCTATAATATATCAACAAATTAATAAAGACCTTTAATATAACAAATAGACTTATTCCCTAAAGCCAACCACACCTCGTATTCAAAACTCTATAAAACCAACATATACCCCAAAACGCGACCCTTCTCTAAAACCTACGCACGACCCTATGGACCTCGACGCCACTTAATCCTACACACCCTTAGGAACCAACAAACGAAGAATTTAAGCCACAAATAGAGAATACTTCGGATGTGGTAGAAAAGGACATATCTAAAGAAATTACCAAACTCACCCTTTTAAAAAAGTCCGCCGTAGTTCCTCCTAGTCTTTGAATCGCACTCATTCTTCAAGCCATACTCGCTCCTTAACTTATACTTATTCCATAAATCATGCCTAATTACCATAAAGCACCTTACCTTCGGTTAACTTAGAAAACAAATCGTCCTAGGGCTAAGTCACGCCTTAGGACAAGAAGTAGAAGAGCACAAATATTTAGGCTCTTCCAGCGCTAATATACAACACGACTCCCTTAATATACTTAGCGAAATTTAAATACTTAGAAAATAGAAGGAAGTACAAATCCTTATAGATAGCGGAGCCACCAGTATAGGCTTTATTAATATAAACTACACAAAAACCTAACACCTAAATTTAAAGAAACTCAATAAGCCCTAAGGCCTATAAGGCTTCAACGGCAAACCCTCAATATATGGCGAATTAACGCACTACGCTCTTATAAAAATGCGGATAGGCAAACACCTTAAATACGTTTCCCTATTTATAACACCCCTAAAGCAATATAAGATGATACTTGGACATAGATGGCTAAAACAATACAACCCTTTGATTAGCTAAGTTAAAGAAACACTAAAGTTCCACACAACCTACTGCTAAAGTCATTGCTTGAAACACCACCTGCCCTACAAACATGCATAAGATTATTCAAATTTAATATAATATAAACTACCCCTACCACGGACCCTAAACCAAAATAATAAGGCTATAACTACTGATTGTAATAAAAAATGCAAAGACGTTATACCAAAACCTCTCGAAATTCGTATAATATAAGCCGCACCTTTTGTTTTATTAGCACGAAAACGAGACCACGAAATCTTCGCTGTAACTATAGAAGACATTAAGAAAGCACTAGAACCGAAGCAATATATTAACCCTCGACCTCTTATACCTAAAGAGTACCACAATCTAATTAACAAGTTTAAGAGAAGATTCGCAAACCAACTACCCCCGTATTAGGATGCACACGATTTTAAGATAGAACTTGAACCTAGTATAACACTAAAGTTTAGTCCGCTATACGGTATATTATAAGAAGAACTGCTTATAATATAATAGTACCTTAATAAGCATCTAGAAAAAGGATTTATTCGCCCTAGTTAATCTCCATTTGCCTTACCTATACTATTTATTAAAAAGCTAGGAGGAGGCTTAAGATTCTATATTAACTATTAAGCTCTAAACGCAATTACGATTCGAAACCGATATCCTATTCCCCTAATTCAAGAAACGCTTAACCGCTTATTAAAGGCATAGTACTTTATAAAGCTTGATATAGTTGCTGCCTTTAACCAAATCCGTGTCCGTGAAGGAGACGAGAAGTACACAGCTTTCTATATATAATGGGGACTCTTTGAATACCTAGTAATGCCATTTAGTGTAAAGAATGGTCCTAGTACGTTCCAGCAATACGTTAATAATACACTTCGTAAATTCCTTAATATATTTATTACTGTGTATATTAACAATATCTTAATCTACTCGTCTTCGCTTTCTAAATACTGGAAGTATGTTTAAATAGTCCTTAAACGCCTGCGAGATACGGGTTTATAATGCGATATTAAGAAATACAAGTTCCATGCGTCCGAAGTTATGTACCTAGGCCTAGTTATATCCTGCGACGGAATTAAAATGGACCCTAAGAAGGTCGCTGCGGTTATAAACTAGGAAAGCCCTAGTAACGTATAAGACATTTAAGGATTTCTAGGATTTACAAATTTCTATTATTAATTTATTAATCAGTTCTTAAAAATTGCCTAACCATTAGTAAACCTAATAAGGAAGAATATAAAATTTAAATAGACTGCCAGATGCAAATAAGCTTTTAACAACTTAAAATAACATTTTATAACTACTTTAATTCTTGCCCACTTTGACCCTAACCTTAAATATGTTGTTAAAACAGACTCGTCTGATTATACCCTAGGGGGAGTGTTATTACAATATAATAAGAACGGTGAACTGCGCCCAATAGCCTTTCTCTCCTAAAAGCTCGCCCCTACCGAATTGAACTACAAGATATACGATAAGGAATTGCTTGTAATTATTAGATACTTTAAACAATAGCGCCTAGAACTTAAAGGATTATTATTTCCAATACGCGTGTTAACGGACTATAAAAACCTGCAGTACTTTATAACTATAAAGCAGCTAACGCAGCGCTAAATTTATTAGGCCAAATACCTCTTACAATTTAACTTTAAGATTATGTACTAACCAGGCAAACTCAATTAGAAGCCTAATATATTAATATAATAATTACAAGACCTACCTGCGAATGCTTTAGATAAACGGATTACAAATCAATTACGGATTTTATTACCCCCTAAACGTTTTAAAAAACTACGTCCTATATTCCTAGATACGGAACTTAACAGAAATAAATTAGAAGTTAATAAATAGGAAATAGAAATTAATAAGCTAATAGAATACGAATATAAGAACGATATATGGATAATAGATATAATAAAAGCGATTCAAACGGGAAAACAATAGTATAAAGATATTACACTCACTAAATGCGAAATTTAAAAAGATCGATTGTACTATTAACAGAAGATAGTAGTTCCGAATTCCAAACCTTTACGATTTAAGATACTTGGATTCATATATAACTCCCCTATAGCAGGGCATCCTGGCCGTGCGAAGACTTATAAGATTGTTTAACAAGTATACTACTAGCCTATAATGCACGACTACGTACGAAAATACGTTCAAGCATACAGGATGTGCGTGCGTGGAAAGACCTCTTATGTGAAGAAGTAAGGAGTACTTTAACCACTACCAATTCCAATACAAAGATAGCGCGACATCTTAATTAACTTTGTAGTCGACTTACCTAACAGTAATGGGTTTATAAATGTTATAGTAGTTGTTAACCGTCTTATAAAAATGCAATATATAATCCCTATGGACTTAATTAATGCGATATTAGTAGCCAAATGTTTCATTAAGCACGTCTTTAAGCTACACAGACTTCCTAACTTAATAATATCCAACTGTAGAAGCTAGTTCGTTTTAGACTTCTGGTAAGCTCTATACAAACAATTAAGCATTTAAATATAACTCTTAACTATATTTTATCTAGAGACAGATGGTTAAACTAAAATTGTAAACGCGATTATAGAACAATACCTATAAATATACTACTCCTACCTACAAGATAACTAGGAAAAGTGGCTGCCTTTAGCTGAGTTTACTGCGAATAATACGATAAACGTATTAACAGGCGTGACGCTATTCTACGCGACCTATAGACAAGACCCCTAACTCGGATTTGAACCACAACCCAAAATCAATATAATAGGACCTATAATTAAACGGATTTAGTTAATCGACGCGCATAACTTCGCTAATTAAATAAAGTAGTTAACAGAACTATTACGAAGTGAATTAATGTACGCTTAAACGGTATAGAAATAGCATATAAATAAAGGACGAGCTCCTATATAGGACTTTAAGGAAGATAACATGGTTTACCTAAATATATAAAACCTAAAGACTTAACGGCCCTTGAAGAAACTTAATTGGAAATTTGCGGGCCTATACCAAATTAAGAAGAAATTAAGCCCGTATACTTATAAGCTCAAACTACCAACTAAGATGAAAATATATCCGATATTCCACGTAAGCTTACTATAACCCTTAAAAGACGAACCTATAACCCGCGAAGTGCCGCCGCCACCTCCCATAATTGTTAACAACGGTAACGGTTCTTACTTTATTGACTTAATTAATGATATACGATGGAAAATATAATCTAAAAGATTCAAACTTCTTGTTAAGTAGGAAGGATATAAAACATAAACCTAGGAACTCTATAAGCAAATTAAAATCAATGCGCCTTCCCTGGTAAAAGAATTCCACAAAGACCATCCTTTACGGCCTGCTCCGGCTAAATGGACATAATATAAAGGCAAACAACTGCCACCTAATACAAATATACGAAATATAACAGTAGGAAGCTCAAACTCAAAAAGAACTCAAAAAATATTACAACATTTGTGACACGGTCACGTAATACGTAAGATATTAAGGAACTTTGACCAGCGGTTAAAGTTATCTAATTAGTCAGATTCGCCTTGCCAAGACCTACTATAAAGATATCAGTTTAGCTTACCGCCCTAGACTAAGCCAATAGCGATTTTCCATGCCAGGCATGGAAAATCCTAATTGGTCTATTTAACAATTAAAACCGGCAAAACTCTACACCGCCACCCAACGCAAAATATATGACACAATAAAAATAAATTCTTAACCAAATTGAATTGTTTTTGGACCTTCGGCTAAAGGGGAGGGTACTATAACGGGACTAGCCCAGTTACAGTAGGAATGTCTCGGTAAAACACTTAACAGATAAAGTCCGACGCTTTAACCAAATTCTGCCAAATTCTGCTAGCTTAATTGACTTCTGCTAAGTTCTAACAGATCAATTAAATTACCGAAGTCCGTCGAAGACCGCGCGCGCACGTGCGCACGCATCGACCACCAAGACCCCTAACTATTTAATTACAGGGCTCTCCCGTAATTCCTTTCTCTTCTTTACGCAACGTCTTGTTCTCCGCAAGAGCTATATACCCTTAGATTTAAATAGAATTTATATTGTTCCTTTAAATCTTCCTTAAAGCCTCTTCGCGCCCTTACAGATATCTAGGGTCGATTAAGAACTTATAGGAATGCCGTTATAACTTAGTATATTAAATCGTTGTCAGAGAGGTATTAAAAGAGGTATTAAGAGGTACGTATCGATATTTCAATTCTTGTCACAACTAGCAAGACATGCTTTTATAACGGTAGGCTGTCTTGTTCGTAGAAGGTCGTATAAAAGGCTATTAAGAGAAACGCGTCGGTAGTTCGTAAGAGGTTATAGAAATAGGCTTATCTGCAGAGCTGTTAGAGAGTGTTATAAATTGGAATAATTCTCCTAATCTGTTCTCCTAATTAAGAGTGCTATAAATCGCTTAAATTCTCCCCTAAATTCCTAGTACCCCTATACATAGGATTGTAATGCTTGTAGATATATTCAGCCGTAAGATTAAGGGACTATCTAGGTTGATAGTAATATTCGGGTTGATCAGGTACGGTAGTTATTAATAAGAACTTAACGGGTGTCTATAAGGCGTTTATAGACAAGTTAGAGAGTCGTATCGCAGGCATATCGGCGTAATAGGTTATTGGGTTTGCTTTTAAATTATATTTAGGCCGCATTTGGATCGCATTCGGATCGCAGGCGTATTAGCGCAATTGTTTAGTTAATTAGACTGTAGGCATATTGGCACAGTCGGTAATCGGGTTTAGGGGTTTGGGGTAGCAGTATAGTACCAGCAGTAGGTTCTTCCTAATCGATTTCGTCTCTCCTTGTACAGCTCAGTATTAATTAGGGTGGTTATCGCAGCAGTAGTCTAGGGATAACGGAATAGGATTTGTTCCAGAGGACTTGCGGACAACATACACCTACCGCCTAATGGTACGGCTTGGGTCATGTCTCAGCTTGTCTTAGCTAATACTATGGGATCAGTTCCAGGTTCCTTGTAGCCCTAGGCTAAGTCTTAACCAAGGTTATCTCTATAGCTCGTACAACTCCGTATTAGTCAAAAGGGTTGAAATGGGGGTGAGATATTATTACCTTCCCAGGTAGTTGTCCTTATCTACAGGAGACCTTCTAGCTGCTTAAATACCGGCTCCTAGTATTAATGATAGCGACTCAACGCGTCGACGACGCGCAGCTAGGGGTATTTAACGCGTGTCCTCCTAGAACACGCGGAATAGGGGTGGGATATTATCCAGGCCTTCCCAGGCGAGGGAAAGAGGGAGCTCCAAACAAATAAAGTCCCCCCCAGGTGGGTGAGCTTAGTATAATGTAACGGCTCGCATAAATGCCCCTAAACTGGAGCTTGTAGATTGCTATCTAATAAAGATACTAAGCTAAGGAGCAGGAGAAGGTCGAGGAAAGGATATATCTATATACATAGCGCCAAGATACCCCTAACTAGGGGCCCTGTCTAGGTTGCATATAACGGTGCCACGATATCTTGCAGGGGCGGTGCCCCAGCACCGTCACATTACTAAAAAAGAGGGTATAATTAAATACCTATAATCTTAGCTTAATAAGTATATTTATAATAACGCTAAACACCTCTCTACTGTATATAATACCACTTAAGTCTTTACACCCCTAGTAACCTTACCTACTTAACACCTAATAAAGGGTTAGCGCTAAGCAGCTTTACCTAACAGGAACCCCTACTAGAGTAATAATAACAAAAGCCATAATAATTAAACCTAGGATACTACTATAGTGTCTAATGCATATTACCCTAATCTTTTAGGGAGACTATAAGGAATATAGCTACTAGAAGATATAAATCCGCAAGAAACTAACTTAGAGCGCCTACCTTTTCCCTATAGAAGACACTAAGATTGGCTATATTATTAGACGAATAAAGGGTATACTATTTAATAGACTCTTCGCCTAATAGGAGACTAATAGTCCCTAAAAGTGGCAGTCCTATTAAAAAGTTATTAAGAATCTTAACCTAATATACTAAGACTATAACCTACTAGCCACTAACTAAGCTAAACTACGCGCCCTAAAGATAAGCCCTACTAAATTATTTAATAAATTCTATATTAAATTCTAGGAATATACCGGAGCCCTTACCTAAGATAATACTATATTAGCATTTTATTGGGGTGCTAAGATCCCAGAGGCCTCCTGACAGGATTTTGATTTTCCTGGAGGTCTTAATCGTCCTGATAGGCTTCTAATAGGAAACTAGTATTTCCTAATTGTCCTGTTAGGTTCCTGGTAGGATACCCCCCCAAAGCAACACCCTATGCACACCCCTTAAGCAACACTACTAGGGCTCTGTACGAGGCTCTATATATACAAAGCTCTGTATAAAGCTCTACACGAAGCTTTACACGAAGCTCCGCACAAAGCTCTACACGAAGCTTGCACGAAGCTCTACATGAAGCTCTGCACGAAGCTCTGCACGAAGCTTAGGCTCTGCACAAGGCTCTGCACGAAGCTTTGCATGAGGCTCTACACGAAGCTCTACACAAAGCTCTATGTATAAAGGCTCTGCATGAGGCTCTGCACGAGGCTCTGCACAAGGCTTTGCGCGAAGCTCTATGTACGGAGGCTCTACACGAAGCTCCGCATGATACATTACTATTGGGTCCCCGCTATATTCCTGATAGCCCTACACGTGCCTCTGCTAAGCTACCCCCTTTATAGCCACCTTATTTTTTACCCTTCCTTATATCCTTCCTATCTTAGGAGGCACTAGAACGGTAGCTAGTAGAGGACCGTCACTAGAACTAGACAACTATTACCAGAACTAGACAACTGTTACCAAAACTAGATAACCGTTGCTAGAACTAGATAACTATTGCTAAAACTAGATAACTATCCTAGAGCCAGATAACTATTACTAGAACTAGATAACTATTACTAGAACTAGATAATAACCTTTTAAATAACTAGCTAGCAAATACTATAATTAATTTAATTAATTAATTAATTGAATTAAACCAGAGCTTTAATATTAGCCTATTACCAAATCAAATTAAGGCCTCCTAGGGAGGCACCCTAAACGACTACCGTTTAAATATATAGCTAGCAAATAGCTATAGAGAACAATCTAAATTAATTAGAGCCTTTAATTGGGCCAACCCCTCCCCTAAATTAAATTAGATACTAATATAGGCAAATAGGTAGGTAGGCAGGCAGGTAGATAGGTAAGTAGGCAGATAGGTAGTGTCACGGAGTAAGTATAAGTGGTAATAATATATAGCGAAGTAGATATTATTAAGCTATGTATATAAACTGTATAATAAGATTAAGACATTGCGTAAGGAGAAAAGGTAAGGAAATAGGGAGAAAGGGTATATATCGTGAATTTGGTTGCTTAGTTAATATATATATAAAGCAGAATAGGATTTAAGTAGTGGTCCTAGCAGAACTTAGTAGAATTTAGTAAACTTGGTAAAATATAGTAGAATACAGCAGATTGCCGTTAAATTGCCGTTAGATTGCTATAGATTGCTATTAGATTGCTGTTTTATGGTTAGTCTCTTTTTACTATATTAGTAGAAATAGGTGGATATGTGTAAGGTGTTACAGAGGTGTCCCGTAATAGTACCCCCTCTTTAAATTTAAGCTTCTACGAGATAAGGCTATAGTAGTTTTAGGTAGAGTTTGTGAAAGTCTTCTATAGCTTATATAAGTCCTATAGAGTTAACAGGTTCCTATATAAGCTTAATAAAGCCTCTCTATTTTATAAGGTATATATATTTACGTTTCTGTTTGTTGTACTTGATGTTATTAGCTCTTTTAATAAAGTGCTTATCCTTACTGTCTACTTTAACTAGTAGGGGAGGGTCCTAGATCTATCTAGGCAGGGCATCTAATATAGGGGCGTTAGGGTAAAGGACTAATATATAGAACACAGGGTGGATTTTAACTGTATTAGGGAGCTTTAGTTAGTAGGCATAGAAAGAGATAACCTTTTAGACCTTATAAGGGCTAGCGTTCTTCTAATTAAATTTCTTAATAGGTTATTTTGTGTTTAGGTTTCTTATATCTAGCTAGATAAAGTTACTAATTTAATAAGCTAGTACTAGGGTTTAATTCTTATTTACTGCAGCTTTATAGACAGATTGGGCCTATATTATTTTATTAATAAGGAACTCTTATAGTTCTTCTATCTTCTTTATAAATTTATTTACTTTTATAACTTATAAGGCGTAATAAGCTAGGCGAGGAACATTACTAAAGGGTTTAAAACCTATTCGCGGTTATTAACTATAGTTAGCTAAAAATAGGGAGACCCTTATAGTTTCCAAGACGGAGTTATTTATAGTAAACTTAGTAAATATAAGCTAGTCTATCTAGTCGTCCTATAAATATAATGTATATATCCAAATATACTATTCCATTATAGTATTTGCATATTTTATTTATCTATCCGTTTCTAGGTAGTATACTATAAATAATAGTGCTTTAATATGGAGTTAAGTAGTTAGTTCTTTTTAGAATATAGAGATAAACTAGCTGCCTTTATTAAAGATAATTGTTTTAAGGAGTCTATAAAGTTTCCATATATAGTCTAGGAATAATTAGGCAATAGTAAACGCTAATATATTAGGGTAGGCAATTAAGTATTTTATCTTAGATAGTTGGTCTATAACTACTATAATATTTATACAGCCTTTACTTACGGGGAGCTTAATAATAAAGTTAATTAAGATATCCTTCTATCTTTGGTCTAGAACAGGCAGTGGCTTTAGAAAGCCGTTATATATCTTATGTAAAGCTTTGGCTTATTAGCAGGTATAGCAGCTAGAGATATACCTTTATATTATATTATATATATTTGGCCAGTAATATTCCTGTTAGAGTAGTTTTAGGGGGTTTCCTTAGCCTGGTTAACCGGCTACTAATAGGTTATATATATGTTTAAGGAGCTTAAGCTTAAGTTCGTTGTGATTAGGTATAACTAGGTGGTTTTAGTAGTATAAGCGGTCTCTATAAGCTTTATATTTACTTAAAGAGATCTTTTTAAAGTGTCTAACTGTGAGGGGACTTTGTAGATAGGGGGCTATAAGGACACGATTGTGGAACAGGATAGATTGGTGAGAGAGACAAATTTTTAAGGAGGTAAGGCCTCTAGGATCGTGGAGACTATATACTATAGGCACGTGCCCTTAGCACGTAACCGGCGACTATCTAAGGGGCGTCTGGAGGTTGTCCTGAGGGCAACCCAAGGTGTCCGCAATAATATCCCTTATATTACCCCCCCCCCCTTTCTTGCGGTCGGCCCCTAATTGCTATTATCTTGCAGTAGGGAGATTATAAGGGCTCGTCCTAGAAGGGGTTTGGAGAGATGTTAGGGAGATGTTGGTATGCTACTGTATATTATCTATCTATCTAACCCCTGCTTTGAACTTCTGAAAACCTTAATAAGGAAAAAACATAACTAGAGAAAAGATGTGAGGATTGCTAGGAGACCCTTTAGAAGCCTACTGGAAACGTGCTAGTGACTACCTAGGCTAACCTAAGGATTTTTATGCAACTCTACTTCTAAGCCTTTATGCTAGTCTGTAATTAATCGCGAGTATTATAAGCAATTTGGTGTTCCTAATATGGTTCCATAGAACCTTTTAGTATAAGATTTAATGTATAGAGCCTTAGCTTGCCGTTGTCTTTAACTTTTAAGATATTAATCTATAATCCTTTCTCGTTGGTTCTATACTATATATTTGGCGTAGCTCTACTGCCTAGTAAACAGAAGGGATACTTCGCAATAGCGCCTCTAGCTATTATACGATTTATTAAGAACGTCTATAACGTTATTCTTTAATACCATAGTATTGTTTAGGTATAATTTTACCTATATGCGTCTGTAATTGACGTCTCAATTGCCTTCCCCAGCCGCGTAATTAGTTTTTGTAAGGAAGTAATAACTAAATGGCTTATACGCGTGTTTCCTTCCTTCTAAATTGCGCTATTATAACGGAGTTATATCAGCAAGGTTGCGGCTATTTACTGGAAGGGTATTGGAAGGTAAAGTATAGAGACACCTTGCTTATTAAGCTGCTCCTTTTCTTTAACACCTTACTTCCTATTATTACCCTTTATCTAAATTTGGATGTATCTTTAATATATTATTAAGATTTTCTTTTTTTCTATTATTAATTTAATATACCTCTTTATTTTTTTGCTGACTACTCTTCTAATCCAATTCTATAGCGTATTCTAGCCCTACCGCTGTATATGGAACTCTAACCTCCGCTAACCTGTAACTGGTGCTGGTCCTGCCTAAATAACTTTATATGCACGTCCTTAAAAGACTAGAAGTCTGATAAGAAGATTTTAGATGCTTATAACAAGACCTACTGTATAAGGTCCAACACCTTTAGTCCTTATAATTAATGCATGCGTACTAAGAGCGGTAGTTGTATTAAGGTAAGCTTTTCCTATTCTTAATAGGTTTCTATTCCTAACTTTAGGCTTTAATATAGCCTGGGCCTAAGTGGCGATAATCCTTTAATGTCCTTAATTACTATATCGCCTAGGCTCTCTCTTATTCTAGCGCCAATGCTAAACGTCTAGGTTGAATTCGAGACTATGCTATAGCCATCTACACTACCTACAATTCCTAGCAAGCTAGCCAGCAACGCCTGATAAGGGAGCAAGGTTGGTATACTAAGGATAGGGTAAAGGATGGGGGTGATAAGAAGAAGGTCGCTGTCTACTATAAGAAGGAGTTCGCGTATACTCGTCAAGTTTCGAAAGAGCATAATATAATGCGGTATTAGGTAGGTTACCCTTTGGGTACCTAGCGGATAGGTAACTAACAGTTGCCATAGCAAGGTCTTAGTAGTTCCGGACTATGTTAGCCAGCTAATGTCTCTATTTATTCTAGGCTTAAGCGTGTCTTTATTAACTATAAGCTAACGCCTTAAGAGCTTTATTGGTATTGGTTTGGACCTAATATTAGTATTAAGCATTTAAGAATCTCTACTCTATCTACACCTTATTGTCCTGCCCCTGTTTTTATGCTTACTTATATACCTATAAAGGGATCTCATTCCCGTCAGCTATCCCTTAGAGGGCCAATAGATACTAATCCTGCTCCTAAGGATAAGGCATAGTGGCTTTTAATTTAGGCATTTAGGATTTATTCTTGTATATAGTAGTAATTAAGGATTTTAACTAGTGCTTGGGAAGGCCTTAAAAGGCTTTTAGGAAGGTATAGAAACACTGTTTCTGATATAGACTAATAAATAGGAATGCAATTCTAGCAAAATACCCTATTAATTCTATGCTATGTATGTGAAAAGGCTAAGGACCTATCCTGCCTTAGGCTGTAGCCCTAATTGATCTTTATGGTTTCCGGAGCTTGTCTGTTCTATATCTAATTTGACCTATTTACTCTTTAGGGCCTCTCTTAGCCTACCGCGAGCTTTCTTTATAGGTTGCGATAATACCATAGTATTAGAGCGCTTTCTGCAATTTGTAGATTGTGGACCTTGGTTCTAATATTCTTTTAGAATATCTTTATAATAAATGAGGTGATCCTCTGGTTCCTATATAGAGTTCTTAGTAGGCTAGCCTAGCTATTTAACTTTATATTAAAGCTTGTTTTTAATAGACTTATAGCGTAGTATAGCTTTAACCTTGTACCGCTCGCCTACCACTTTAGGGTGTTTAATTGGGCCTAGACGGAAGTTCTTTTTCAGTAGTAGTCTGTGCTATAGCTCTAGTAGATTTACATAAAATACTAAATATATATAGGCTATAGATAGGGGTAGCTAGAGACGGTAGGCTAGCTTACGAATTTGTTCCTTAATTTAGAAGGGACCTAGGTATCTTATATTAGGCTTTTTTAATAGTTAACGGGTCTTAATATTTGTTAAATATAATCGAACCTTATTGCCTACGCCGAAATACTTATCTTGGTGTTTGCGGTTATACTAAAGTTCTTGCTACTCTTGCGTATTTTATAGGCTCTACTTTACATACTTCCATTACTCCTTCTATTCCTTAAGGTATCCTTATACTCTTTAGTGGATATCCTTAAACTTCCTGGTAGGATCCCATAATTAATCATACGGCCTTAGCCAGTGATTATTAGGTATACTATAAAATCCTAATAGTTAGACGCTATAGGTAATCTGGATTGGTATAAACTAATATAATAAATATTGCTTTAAGTTATAAGCGTACTCCGCGTATGGAAGTAGCTTATACTAATTATCTTACTAGTAGTTTAAATACATTTACAGATAAGACTCCAGTTCCTAGTTCTAGCGTTTTGTTTGCCTATCTATCTGCGGATAAAAAGCTGTACTATAGCAGTGGTCTATCTTTAAATAAAAGCATAGATCTGAGTAGTACTGGCTTATAAAGACGCTGTCCCTATTAGTAATAATGGAGTATAGCTAATCTACTTTAAGAAAGCATTTCTCCTTAATTAGGCTGGTAAGCACTTATGCATTAATTATTTTGTTAATAGGAAGGTATTAGATGTACTTTAAAAACCTATTAATAAGTACTAGAACCGAATCATATATTTATCCTTACCCATCTTTTAAGGGCGGGAGATCTATAATAAAGTCTATAGCGTAATGTTGCTATAGCTTACTGGCGGGGGGAACTGATTTAAGTAAACCCTATAGCTTATGCCTTTGGATTTTGTATACTTAACACTTTTTATAGTGGCTAATATACTCCTTTGCTTCCTGCTTAAGCTTTAGCTAGTAGTATTTATGTTAAAGTAATTCTACTGTTTTGGCTTAACCATAGTGGCCGCCTAGAGGATTATTGTGATTCCTTATAAGGATCTTCTGTTGTAGATTTGCTTCTTATGGCACCTAAACCTTGCTATATCTACGCAGTAGGCCCATTAGGTCTAGTTCCTAATAGTAATATCTAGTAGCTTCCTTTCTGTTACGTTTCTAGTCTACTTCCGCATTAAAGATGGTATAGGAGGCATCCCTTCGTTACACCTTACAGATAAGATCTATTAACCTTTTAGATAGTTCCTGGGTGAAAGCTGTTTTGCCTTATACTGCTCTAAGTACAAGACTAGATAGTACTATGGATCTTATAACTTCTTGGTGTATATGCATTAGAAAGGCCGCTACAAGGTTAAAGTCCTTTGGTCTTTATAGGGCTCTAGGTTCTAATTGCTTTATAGCTTTACTTTTGGTTTAAGGGGATAGCTTAGTAATTAAGGGTAGTGTATTACTAGGTTCCAAACTTGTATTAGGGACGTTTTATCTAGGTATCTTTGGACCCTTATTAGTTACGGACTGAGTACTAGCCGGAACGTTATTGAAAGCTAATGGGGTTTGTACCGCCTAAGACTCGGTGCTTAGAGCTATAGGTGCTTAAGCATTCTATACCCAGAGCTTGTTCTGCAATATAGGGAGTAAGATATCTATTATCTATTTTCCTTCTCCCGTTTTAAAGCCTTTAGCATAGTCTGGCTGTCGTGACGGTTTATTAGTAGGGTTATTTTCCCCTGGCTTATATTTAATCTTAAAGTTAAATTACATAAGCTCCTTTACCTATCTAGCTTATTAAGGTGTAAGCTCCTTTATAGTTATAAAGTAGCGTAAATTATAATAATCTAAGAGTATACAAGTGGTATAGCTTGTGTGCTTAAGGTAGTATCGCCACTGTTTAAAGCAGTTAATTATGGCTAGTAGTTCCTTGTTATGGGTATAATACCTAACTTTAGGTCCCTGGAATTTTCTACTGTAGAATGCTACTGGTCTTTAGTAAAGCTAGGTAGCGTCTAAATGCCTATTAGGTTGTAGTAGGATACTAGTAAGGGCAAATTTAATGTATTAATAACCATTATTAGTGGCTAATCTGGGTTAAAATACCGTAATAGTAGAGCTTCTGTAAACTTTACGCGTAGTTCCTAAAAGGCTTCCTATACCTTTCCAGGCCATGTCTATAGTTTATACTATTTAGTTAGTCCCTTCTTAGTTTTCTTCCTTCTTACCTTTAAGCTTTTTGCTTTTTAGGCCGGGTCTTAGGAAGCTTTAGTAATATAGTTAAATAGGTATCGGGTAATGTCTGAGTAGTTATAGATAAAGCGTCTATAGAAATTGGTAAAGCCTAGGAACACTTAAATATCCTAGTAGCTCTCTGGCTCTGGCCACTCTTGGATTGTCTACACCCGTATTAGGTCTATAACTACTTCTATAGGCGTTATAATGTACCCCAGGAACTCAACCTGCTTAGTATTAAAGATATACTTTAACGCCTTAGCGTAGAGGCCCTAATTATCTAAACGTTCTAGTACTTTGCGGATGTGTTACTTGTGCTAATCCTTATCTTCTAAGTAGATTAGAATATTATCTAAATAGATAATATATATGTGGTTAACTAGTCCCCCTAAGGCTCTATAAATGTATAATTAGAATGTTATAGGCGTATTATCTAGCCTAAAGGGCATTACTAGATACTTAAAGTGGCTGTATTAGGTTTTAAAAGCGGTCTTTTACTTATCCCCTTCTTTAATATGGAGCCTATAATAGGCGTCTTATAGATCTAGCTTGGTGAAGATCTTTACCCTAGATAGTTGATTTAGCATTTTACTAACCAGTAGTAGTAGGTAATGGTTTTTAATTGTAATCTTATTAAGACCGTGATAGTCTATATATAGCCTTATAGTTCCATCTGGTTTTGGGATAAAGAGGATTAGTATGCCTACTAGTAACTTACTGGGCCGTATTTATCCCTTTTCTAGTAAGCCGTTAAGGTACTCCCGTAGAATCTTAAGCTCTTTATAAGAGAGGTTATAGATAGGAAGGTTCGGTAGTTGTTTGCCTTCTTCTAGATTAATTATATAATTGTATTTTAAGTTCCGCTAAAGGACTTTTGCTTACCTGCCTGAAAATACCCTTAGTAAATCCCTTAGGCCTACTAGGATATTTGACAAATTGGGGTCGCGTTTGTCCTCTATATTATTGTTAGGTAGGTCCCGGAGGTCCCTTAGGACGCTCGCGGGCAGTGTCGCGCGCTATAGTAGCTGTTTGTATATGGTTGCCACTATATGTTAAACAGTTTCATGCCGTAGTTAGTGGAGGGTAGGGAACTCTTTAACATAGCGTTTAAGGTGTTGTAGTATACTCTCTGCGTATTGCTTAAGCCAGAGTAACTTATGGCGGTGGAAGTATCTTATAAGATCTTTAAGATCGCCGCCTCCCTATAGTGTCTCCGCGACCTATCTGGCAGTTCCCCATAGGGTATCTGTTACGGAAGGGCTATCGCCTATACTAGGCTCTATACCTATCTTGCTATAAAATAGGGCTTAGATCTAATACTTCTTTAGGCATAGAGCGTATACTATTTCTCCTAAAGCCATATCCTCTAGGATATCTTTTAAGCTTATTAGTAAAATACGCCCTTTTAATTCTTTATCGTTCCACTATTTAAAGGCTCCTACTTTAAAGTGTATCTTAGGATCTACTTCCGTAAGCTAAGGATATTTAAGAATAAGGTTATAGCCTATAAAGTTAGCCGCCTAGAAGGGTTACGGGCTGACTACTTTGGTGTGGTTGTGTATATTGACCACTAACACCATAAGCTTATAGGCACTGTGTAGTTTAATTTAATGTTTATTTAGGAACCCTATGGTAGGTTTCTGCTACCTTAGTAATGGGATAAGCTTATGCTCTTTTATTAAATTATATTATATAAGATTAATTTTAGCGCCGCTGTTGTATAGTGCTTGGAACTAATGTATCTTGCCTATAGGGAGTACTATTTCTGGCTTGACAGTAATATAGAGAGTCTCTCTTTCTGTATCTTGCCTTAGTTATAGCTGGGAGATGTCCGCAACTAGGGCTTTTCTTTTTTTGGATTATTAGTGCGGTTATCGCCTTGCTTATTTTTCTAATTGGGTTTTCCTCTAGAGAAGTTTTCTCTTAACTTTTTAGAGTGTTCCTATAAGGATACTAGATGGGTATTAGGTTGGCCCTAGGAGTCTTTCCTATTACTTAAGGTCCCTAACTTTAACTATTCTGGATTTCTCTTTAAGAACGGCTTTTTTGGAGCTTGGGTCTGCCCTATATTGCTACTAGAGTGCCTATGCTTCTGGTTACCCTAGCTTCTTACTAGAAGAGGTTTGGTTCCTTACTATATCCTTAGCGTTTAGAACCACTTATTTAAAATCTATATATGTGGTGATCCGCGATAGGGCTCCTACGCGCTTTATTTTGTTATGAATTGCTAGCTTAATTCTAGCCTAGATAAATCTAATCTTCTTCTTCTTATAGATACTACCATCTTTGTTTTTAAAGGGCTCTAGATTTATTAATTAAGTATAAGTTTCTACAAAGTTTATAAACTGGCGGAAATTGTGGCGGTTGAGCTATGTTTTATTCCAGAATAGTTTTGTATTATTATATTGTATAATATGCGGATCTTAAGTCCATTTCTTTAGGAAGGTTTATAGCTGCAGCTATATAGTAATCTGCTCTTTGTTAAGCTAATTAAGTGCGATCTGGTTTAGGGATTGGTCTTTAATCTTACTAATAATCTATTAAGTACGCTCTTTAGTATTGTCTTGTATTATTAGCATCTTAAAGAAGTTATCTACTTTATAAACCTAGTTGTTTAGCTATTAGGCATTGGGTCTATAGCGGAGTTCTAGACTGCCGGAGGCCTTAGCCAGTTAGTCTATATTCTTTTTCTATTTGCTATATAGATACCTCTCTAAGTCTTCTATACCTCCTTGGGTAGGTACTAACTAGCCCCTAAAAGGCCCTTGGCCTTAACCAGGTTGTAAACGATTTTGTTTAGCCTAGATTAAGCTCTGCTAAATTTAGACCTACCCCTAGAGGTTTCTAATGTGTTTATTAGTGGCTTCTTCCCACATAGCTTCTGAGAGCCTTGTGATAGCTTCCTAATATCCTCCTTGGAGAAAATTGGTGTGGGGCTCTTAACTTTCTGACCTTGGACCTAAGGAAGCTCCGGCTATGGAGGTAGTATTAGTACTAATAGCTGATATGGGTTTCCCTGCGAGGCTTAAGTCTTAAGTTAGTAGTTGGGTTGGATTACCTAAAGGGGTAGGCCCGCTTGGCTTATAAGCAGTCTATGCGTTGCCACTATGCCGATTATAGGCCAGTGGTCTTCCGGGAGGGTTCTAGTTGGGTCCCTAGTTAGGCGCGTTAGTGTATTTCTCTGGTATTTCTGATTTAGGGGAAGATTTTAAAGTTGCCTCTAGTATTTGATCTTCTAATTAGCCTAAGTGGGGCTAGAGGGGTTCCGGCTGCTTTTTAGCAGTGTTGTAACCGTTGTAGAGGGTGTTTACATTTTCCTTAGCGTTGCCAGTGACTATAGGTGTGCGAGAGTCTTTGAGCTCTTAGTGCATCTAGGTATTAGGGCTCGTTCGGCCGTCTTACCTAGAGGTTTGTATTATTACAATCTCTCGCCGTTAGAGGGACCTTCCTGCCTTAGCGCGACGGCTTTCTATAAGGTGTTTGTGGAGTTTCTGTTTAGGTTGTTGTAAGATTTTAAGGGAGGATGGTGGATGTAAACAAAAGATATAAACAAATAATCTGGTCCTTAAAGCTAGCTGCCCTTCTAAATGGAGTAGGAAGGATTTAAATATAAGGGGACTTTGTAGATAGGGGGCTATAAGGACACGATTGTGGAATAGGATAGATTGGTAAGAAAGATAAATCCTTAAGGAGGTAAGGCCTCTAGGATTGTAGAGACTATATACTATGGGCACGTGCCCCTAGCACGTAACTGGCGACCATCTAAGGGGCGTCTGGAGGTTGTCCTAAGGGCAACCCAAAGTGTCCGCAATAATATCCCTTACACTAACGCTATTTTAAATTAGCTTAAGCATCTCTTAGATAAACTTATTATTTAGGTATTTATTAACTATTATCTATTTAATTAATTAATTAGTTATTTTAAGGATATATATTATAATATCTTTAATAGGAGAGTTAAATAGCTTAGGGTAAAGCAGGGTTTAATTATAATAGGTATATACTTCTTCTTGTGCTAGTATATCTTATAAACGTTAGGTTAGGGTATTAGGTTTCTAACGTTAAACGTCTAGGTGGTATATAATTAAAAATTAGAAATGGGATAGATATTCTAACTAGTGGGCTTAATAATAACTTAGCTGTTTTATAGTTATAAAATACTATAGATTCTTATAGTCGCTAAGGACCTTAATTAGAAATCTAGCACCTTCTAGTTTAGGTTACTATTATTTAAAATATCTAATAATAGCTAATAATTCCTTATTATAGATCTTGTAGTTATATTTAGCTAAACCTAGTTGTTTTAAAAAGTATACTATAGGGTGTAGTACTCCTTCCTTAGACAGAATGCCTCTAGTGACATAATTGGATAAATTAGCTTCTATAACACTTTTTTAGTTTAGGTTAAAGTGTTAAAGTATAGGTGCAGTAGTAAATATAACTTTTAAATAGGCAAAGGCCTTTTTATATTCCTTATTAAAGATAAAGGCTTTATCCTTTTGGGTTAAAGCTATAAGAGGTAAAACTAAAGCGGAGAAGTTGTTAATAAACTATTAGTAGAAGTTAGCAAATCCTATAAAGGCTTTTATATCCTTAACGTTCTTAAGTTCTTACTAGTTTACAATTACTTTAATCTTCTTTAGGTCTATTTATATACTATTTATAGAAATAATAAGTCTAAGGTATAGGACTTCTATTTTATAGAATTTGTATTTATTTATATCTAACTGTAGGTTAGCTCTACACAAAGCTTTTAGAATAAGGTTAACGTATTTCTTATATTTAGTTAGGTTATTACTATATACTAGGATATTGTTAATATAGGCAGTACAGAAAATATCTAGGTAAGGTTGTAGGGTATTATTTATAAAGTATTAGAACAAACTTAGGGTATTTATAAGGCTAAACGGCGTTACTAAGTATTTAAATAGTCTGTATCTAGTACGGAATATAGTAAGCTATTTATCTCCTTTTATAATATAGAGATAGTTAAATACATGGATAAGGTTAAGTTTTATATAGTAGTGAGCCTTACTTAATTAATTTAATGTCTCTTAAATTAACGGGAGCAGGTACTAATTCTTAATAGTAATAGCGTTAAGAGCTTAGTAGTCTATATAAAAGCGCAGACCACCGCCAGGTTTTTTAATAAAGATTATAGCTATAGCTATGGTCGAAGAGCTTACTCTAATAAACCCTTTACTAAGGTATTTATCTAAGTACTTCTGCAGCACTTAGAGTTCATTTTAGGATATTCTATATAGTGGTCTAAATCCTGGCTATTTTCCTTCTTTAAGTATAATCTTGTGGTCACACGGTTGGTCCACTACTAACTTATTGGCTTCTTTTTATAAGAATGCCTCTAGGTGCTTATAGTAGTATACTAGTACTTTTATGGCAGGGTTAGTATGCTTCTTTAGTGCTAGGGCTTTTTTAATATCGGCCATTATAACGGCAAAGATTGTATATTTAGGTTTCCTAGTAAGTTGTGCTAATAGGGTAGCTCTAATTATATAGATATCTAAGGTATTAAGCGAGCTTAAATTATTCTTAGTTTCTTATATAGTTTCTTATTTAGGTTTAGGTTTAGTATTAAGTATAGAGTTAGTATTTAATTTAGGTTTGGGTTCTTTAAGTATCCTTTTTATAGTAGAATACTAGTTCTTCTAGTACTTTTATATATTAAGCTTAAGCTTCTACTTAGTTTAGGATACAGTAGTTAGAGTCGATTTATATGGTTATATATTATTTTTAAGTTCTTAATAGACGTTGGTGGAATTAAGTGGACTTTTTGGGTATAGAGTAGACGTTAGTGGAAATTTTAGACTAGTAGATCCTAGTAGATATTTTAGATTTTAGTTTAGAGTCTAAGTAGTAAGTTATAAGGCACTTCTGCTTATAATAGGGGGTGGTAAATAGAAGCTTAACATTGTATTAATTAATGGTTACCTTATATAGCTTTATTTAAGGTTGTCTAAGGATTACTAAGTAACCTAGGATGGTTATAAAGAGCTTAATTAATTCTTTATAGTTTAGGTATTAGAGTCTTAGGGCCGCTATATAAGTAATACAGCCTAAGATAGTGCGTTTACTATTAAATCTAAATACATTAATATACTGGTTAAGGGGTATTAGGGTAAACCTATTATCTTATATAAAGATTGTTATGGAACGAGGGCAATGGCTATAGAGTGTATATAGTATAATCTTTGATTAACGTCTGATACGGATCCTATCTAGGCCCACGCAGACACTTGCCGTCGCAGGGGGGAAAACTTGTAAATTGACAGGAAGAAAACCCTGCTGTATAGGGGACGGAAAAACCCTATGAGCCACCTCAGTAGGATAAAAAACCCCTGATTTGCCACGTTCGTCCATAGCAGCGGCCCTGCGGGCCTACAGCTACGTCCTATCCTCCTTGAATGTTTAAACTCTATAGGAACTACTGCTTCCTTCTCTAGCTTATCCAAAGCTAGGGTTTACTACGTCCTAGCTAGGCCTCGCTATGTGTGCTATGTACTTTATGTTCCATATCTTAACTATCCCCTGTGTGCTATCTCCTGTAGACTATTACCATATACGCTATGCCTCCCCCCCCCTAGAGCCATTGAAGGCGTAAGGGGGATTTATCTGTCTTAACTACTATAATACTAACAGCGGGATATATTGTGTTGTGTTTTAGGTATCTTTTATGCCTAGGCCCCAGCTAGGCCCTTTCCAAGGGTTACCACTCCTTGAAAGGAGATAAGGAGAACCGTGGGTCGCAATCCAGGCTGCTAGGTATTTGGTAGTTGACGGCGAGTAACTGCATACTCCGCGGGTGATTGCCCTGGGGGTTAGGAGGGGCCGTATATTTACTTATTTGTTCGCAGTCGCCGTTTGTTAATGTGAGGTCGTTGATGCTTTCAATTAGGGGTCGGGGGGTGTTATCGAATACTACGCATCCATGTTAGATTGTATAGGTGCCCTAATAGAGCAGTGTAGAAGTAGCTGTTATCGTAAAGGGGTACCATTAGTGGTGGTTTTCGAGATCTCACCATCCCATGTGAAAACTTTTCACTACCGCCTATAATGCTCGCAACCACCACCACGAAGTCGTATCGCACGCTGTGCGACGTCTCTGCGTTGGCTCTGAGTCTGAACTTCGAAGACCTAGGTTCGTAGCCGTCACCACATACAGGTGTAGAGTCCGTTTTCGACGGCCTATAGAGTGTATATATTTAAGAAGTCTATAAGATGTTACGCGATTAATTATAAGGGTCAAGGGCGTAAGGAGGTGATATACCCGCGCGTAGCTAATATAAGCTGTACGCGAGGTATATGTAAGAGTATGGGGCTCTCCTATAGAGGCCCCTGCGGTTGGGTTCTATAACACTACCCCCCCTTTTATTAAGGCGGAGCTCTAGTAATGCTATAGTTACTATATACATATAGGGGGAACGCTTAGGATATATAGGTAAAGAAGAAGAAATATTATTATAGGTATAACAGGCTTGCTAAGACGCTAGTAGTAGGTAAGCTAATAGTGATTTTCTATTCTAGGGATAGAAAATCCTAATTGGCTAGTTTCTCCTTAGCATCTAGAATCTAACTAATTAGACAACTTTAACCGCTGGTTAAAGTTTCTAGACATTTTAACATTTTCCAATTATATAATCGCACTTTGCGGCAATTTGCGGCAATTTGCCCTTACGTGGCAATATATAACGGTTTAGCTCTATAAGGGCTCCTATAGAGGATTAGGTATAAAATCTCCACTTAGGCCCGGTTTTTGTGGGTTCGCGTAGTAAAAATTGCTAATTAGATCCTTTGCATTCTTAAAGTCTTCCTATAGTTGCCATTCTGGCTAATCTATATCAAATCCTATATAGGTAGCTTTATAGTAGAGCCGCCGTCCTCTGCCTTTACCAAAGTATTTAGAGTTAAATAGTCCACTCCTTATAGTTCTTATCCTTGTTCTTATCTTAGATTAGTACTAGTAGGGGTTTAGGCTATATTTGTCCTAGTAGAGGGTTAAGCTAGTAAAGATATAGTAGCTATAGGTAAAATATAGGCTATATCCTATAGGTGGCTAAGGTAGGCAGAAGCTCTAGTTTATATACAGCTCCTCTATTAATAACTTATTTAATCTAATAGGGGCCGAGGTTCTTGTAGTTAAGTAACTTTATAGGCCTCTATATAGAGATATTGCGCGTATCTAATTATACCCAGTCGCTAATACGTATTTTAGTGTCGGTATCACTTCCGGTAATATGTATTGCTATTGCAATAGTGTAGGGGTAGTAACTGATTTAATTGATGCTTAATTGATTCTCCTATTCTATAGGTAGAATTTGGTGGATTTCCTAAGCTCGCTTAGCTTATGTGATTGCGTGCAACTGTATTACGAAACCTTGTTTAGACACTGGGGGTATTTAGTTTTATAACGGTGCTTAAGCGCGCTACCTGCCAGATTCTATCAAGTTCTGCTAAATTCTGCTATATTCTACCAAATTCCATCAAGTTCTGCCGAATTCTGCTATATTCCACCAAATTCTGCTATATTGCTGAAGTAACTAATTACGATTTTCTATCCCAGGGATAGAAAATCGCTATTGGCTTGCTTACTGCTAGCGCCTTGGCGGCTATCCTTGTATCTTTATACTCTCTGTTCCTACCTTTATGTCTTCTCCTCTTTCTACCTACTTGGTAACCTATAGCTTAATTATATTTGTATTAATTAGGTCCTTTAACGCCTAGTAGGGCTTTAATTTTGTTATAGCGTTGGTAAGGTTACTATTTCCGTTAATCTACTTAATCTCTACTATCTCTCTTCTTTTGTATAATTATTATAGATATATTAGGTCAACTATAAGTTGTTTTTCTTATGTTATCCTAAGCTTAACTAAGCAGTTATATAGAGATTTTAAGTTAGTATAGAGGATAACTAGTAGTTATTTAAGTTGTAGGATTTTCTTAATGGTTGCTTTAATTGCAGCTCCGGTGTTAAATCCGTGGGCTATTTTATATAACTTAAATGCTAAGACACTTCGTGTAACTTACTTGCATTTAATAGATAACTAGTAAAGGATATTAGCCTTATTGTCTTTGTCTATAAGTGTAATAATAAAGCCGATTTGGGATAAGAGGTTATAGTTGTTCGCGAAAGATAAGTTTATAAAGATTATTAATCTAAGGGAGTCTTTACTAGTATTAAGTTGTATAAAGTAGAGCCCTCTTAAGGGGTTATTAATTTGCCATTATAGCCGCTTATTAAGTTACTTTGTATACTTCTCCTTTGGATTAATAACTTGTGCTATAAATAAGAGATTAAAGGCAGCTTTTAGTTGGCAGACTGTGGTGATATAGGCTCCTCTTGCTCTTTAAGCGATATACTAGTCCTTTAGTATAACTGCCTTACGGACTTCCCCTCTAGAGCTAGTTAGGTCTATAGCCTTTATAGTAATTAACTTTAGGTTCTAGTATTAACGTTCCTAGGTAAAGGCTATTAAATCCTTACTTAATATAGCCTCCGTTAAACTTAATTGGGGTATTTAGTATAAGCTTCTCTCTTTCTTTTGCTAGGAACTTTGCCTCCTAAAGTTTAGTTTCTTTAGCCTCTATAAAGGTTTTGTTAGTAAGGAATAGTGTGTTATTAGTCTATAATCCTACAATTCTAAAGCTGTTGCTATTTGTATATAATAAGTAGGAGTTATATATTAACCAGTTTATCTATAGTTTGTTAAGGTAGTAGTGGTGGTATATATTAAACTAATGGTTACTAGCTTCTGGGATACTGTATAGTGGTTTAATAACTCTTAGAATTAATTCATTCTTTAGTCTGAGTTCTGGTGGTAGGTATATAAAGAAGTCTCTATTTAGGTGGGTACTGGACTATATATAAGCTTGTGAGATATTGGGTAGGTATAAAGAAGCTAGTCTTCTTTTATTTCCCTATAGGGTTACTATAAGTGCTAGGATAATTCTCTAGCTAACATATTAAATAGTTGGTAATTATGTTAAGACTAGGTCTTTGCTATAGTCGTTATAGGCTTATATAACTAGCCTAGACTTCTTAAAGGCCTTATCTATTCCGGCGTTCTTAATCTTATTAATAAATTAGGAGTTAAAGATTCTAACTCCTTTTAGGACGTCTGCTGTATTAATAAACTTAAAGATACCTTTTTTAAGTAAACCGTTTATCTCCTTGCGTCAAGACTCTGTGAATAACGGTAAGGTATACTTAGATATTATAGTATTAGGTTTCGTTAGGTTATTATTAATAAATATTAATACATCTATAGTGTTCTGCTAGGACTTTGTTGGTAATTATTATATCCGTTTTAATTTTTAGGGGGGTACACTAGCCGCTAGTTCCTTAGTTAGTTCCTTATTTAGTTCCTTATTGGGTTCTTTTAGTTTGGGTTATAGGTATAGCTTTACTGCTATAGTCCTAAAATTAGTAGGTCTACTAGGGAGTTATACCTTATATATCTCTTTATTAATTTCAAGTAACCTAAATAGGCTAGTCCATCTACCGCTCTGTCTAGTATTGCCTTTACGCTATGCGAGTACTTCTAAGTTAAGGGGGAGGTTGTGGATTATAGTAACAAATGGACCGTTTTGTTAGTTTAGTGTATTATTAACTTGCTTCTTTGTCCTAATCCTTGCAATCTCCTCTATTGCCTTCTTTATAGCTGCCGCTTATTATATAATAGAGGGTACTGGTAGGTCGAGTTTGCTTATTTAAGGGTAGGCATTAAAGATAAGTAGTATTGGGACTAAGCCGTCTGGGCCAGCTGTGTTATTGGCGGCTTTTACTGCTATTTATAGAGCTAATTCCTTAGCTATTCCTAAGTCCTATAGCTCCTCTATAATTATTTAGTATGCTTAGCGTATAGTTAGGTAAGCTCTTTCTACCATTTTAATAGACCAATATGCTTCCACTGGGATAGTCTTAGTTAATATAGCCATTGCTATAGCGTATTGTTGGAACTCCTTGCTTATAAAGTTCTTTCTAGTATTGTAGGTAATATAGTTAGGGGGTCTAATATAGGCATTAATCCAGCAGAGTTATAGGGTGTCCTAGGTATATTTTATGGAGATATTGCATAGCTATCTTGTGGCTTAAAATCTGGTAGTTTTATCGATTATATAGAGGATAGGGCTTCCATTAATATATATAATATTAATAAAAATAGAATGGTTAAAATTAGAATCTTGGTCTTCATATAATATAAACTTAAACTATTTAGGGGATTTGCTGTGTTTCTGGCAGTGGGAACAGTATTTAGTAAGGTAGTTGATAACCTGCTTATTAATATTATTGTGGCTAGAGCGTTCTAATACCTTATATAGTTTATCTACCGATAGATATCTAAAGCGGCGGTAGAGTTGGCGGAGTTTAGCAATAGTTAGGTAGTAAGGGTTTTGGTTAAATAAGTAGGTTATAAATAACTATAGTAACTCTTCCTATAATAGAAAGGGGTAACTAAATTGGTAAACTACTGGTACCAATTTTGTTGGGGTAACTAGGACGTTCTTAAGGTTATTATAATAGACCTTTAGTGTGTCTATATCTGCAAGATATAGTAAGAAAGGTGTGTTGGCTTTTATAATGTGAAACTTAATGTTGCTAATTAGTGTATTAACTATAACAGAGCTAATAGAAGAGGTAGATCTAATGCTAAACTGGACGTTAATAGCGCCGGCCTTTAAGGTATTAGTAACGGTATTATGGGTTTTTTTGTATGTAAGGTATTATCCGTAACCTACTGTTAATCTCTTTAAGGCTCCTATGTTGATTATTACTCTATAGAACTTATTGGAAGTATATTAGCTAGTAGTAATATAGGCAAATGGGTCTAAGTTATTATTGTGGTAAGTAGTTAGGTTAGTGCGGGTAATTGCATATATAAAGGATTAATCCGCTAAGTTAGTCACAGTATTAATGGCTCCTCTATGCTGTATTATTCTGAAAGAGGTAAGGAATAGTTTAGTCTATTCCTAAGTTAGAGATGCTGGTGGTAACTTAATATTAATTATAAGAGCTTCTATTGCGTTATTAATAGATTCTAAGTTAAGTTTATTATTATAATCTATTCCCTTATACTTAGTAATATACTGCCTAGCATGTCTGTTAAAGCGGCGGTTAAATCTATCCTTAAACTTCTTCTTTAATTTATTGCGTTCTTCTCTTAAGTATTTAGATAACTAGCAACCTTCCTTATGGCAGACAAAGCAGCGCTTCTTAGGTAGTGTATATTGGTTTAGTGGTCTGTTATACGGTCAAGATGGTGGTTAGGGGTACTACTTATAGTAACGGCGGTCAGTAAAGAAAGCTTAGGGGTTCTTATTATTTAACTTTTTAAAAGTTATAATAGAAGATTGTAGGTCATTAATTAAGCCAGTTAGGCTATTAGAAGGTTTAAAGTAGGTATATTAATAAGCTGGTAACTCTTAGTAAGCGTTAATAAGTTTGTTATAGAGGAACTTATTAGTATATAAGTCTAGGTTAAGACTATGCTGGAGGTGTCTTAGTTCTTTAATAAGCAATTGTAGACAGTTTAGGGTTAATTTTCCAGTATTCTCGCTTTTACTTATTATAGACCTTAAGGTTATTGAGTTTCATTGCCCTAGTATACCACGCCTATACTTAGGTCCCTTAAAGTAGTTGCGTATAGCGTCGCAGATTTAGTTAAATAAAAGGGTTAGACTGACGTTCTTAAGGTTAGTATAGTAGTGGTTAAGTGCTAGGCCGCGTAATATTATAGGGTAGGCTTTAATTTTAGCTTTTTAGGGTATGTTAACTCTGCTATAGAGGTTATAGAGGATAGTAAGTTTAAAGTTAAAATTGTTATTTTCTCTGCTGTACTTGTTATCTTCTGTATATATCTTTATAAGGTTTATTAACTCCTTGCTAAAACCCTAGTTTTAGTTCTGTCTAGATAGTCCTATTATTATTAGTAGATTAATATAAGGTTAGTTTTGTTATATTAACAAGGTAGGTTATATGGGTAGGATAGGGTTTATAGGTGGTATTATAAGTAGGGCAGGGTTTATAGTTAGTAAGGTTAAGATTAGGGTTTTAATAGTACTGGTATTAGTAAAGTTGTTCTTAAGAAGGTAGTTAATTTGTCCTAAATTAAACTTCCCTCTAGTTGCTATATGCTCCTTAATCTTAAGCTTAGTCTATTCTATAGGATCCTCTTCTTATAAGGTATTGAAGAGTAACTATAGGACTATAACATGTCTGTCCTTCTTAACCCATACTCTATAAACTTAAAGGGAGTGTTAGAGGTTATAAATAGTTGTCTAGTTATAATTCTTAAAGACTTCTAGTATAAAGGTGTTAAAGTTATCGCAGTAAAGCTCCTATAGGTCGTTATCTGTTATATTATAAAATCCATATTCTATAATCTTATACTATATAAATTTACTAATTTCTCCTTTGTTGATATCTTTAGACTATACATTAAGCCCTTTGCTCTATCTCCTCTGTCCTTTTCTAACTTATGCCCTAATGTCTGATATATTAATTCTTATCTTGTAACTCTTATTAAGTTTAATTTTTAGGTTCTAAACGCGTAATGGACGCGAATTAATATAGATGCGTAATGGACGCGAACCAAGGGCCTATTAAAAGGGTTGGTTCCTTAAGTACCTAAAGCCTTTTAGAGGGCCTAATTCTCCTTATTAGGTTTAATTTTGGGTTTTAAACGCGTAGTAGATATGGACTAAGGGCCTATTAAATAGGGGTTGGTTCCTTAAGTACCTAACGCTTTTAGAGTGTGTAATAGACGCGAACCAAGGGCCTATTAGATAGGGGTTGGTTCTTTAAGTACCTAAAGGCTATGTATAAAGAATTAAGGGCCTCTTAAGAAGAGGGGTTGACTTTTCAAATATACGTTAACTAATGCTCCTTAGTAAACGGGATCGGTAGAGGCCTATAGCAGAGACTGATTGAGCTCGTCTCTCTTCGTAGGTAATACGTCTCCTAATCTATAATCACTGATCAGTGTCGGTATCACTTCCGGTGATACGTATTGCTATTGCAATAGTGTAGGGGTGGTAACTAATTTAATTGATGCTTAATTGATTCTCCTATTCTATAGGTGGAATTTGGTGGATTTCCTGAGCTCGCTTAGCTTACGTAATCGCGTGCAACTGCATTGCGAAACCTTGTTCAGACACTTAGGTAGTAGTGTTCTGTAATAGTTAGCAAAGTAAGCCTACTTTGCTTAGGCCCAGGCCATCTCTCCTTTATAGTAGTTAAGTAGATCTTTTATATAGTCTGCATACTAATTGGCAAGTAGCATCTTAAGGCGTTTTCTATATGTAGTTTCTTATAATAGGCTCAGTAGCTCTATACTAGATTATAGGTAATAACCTTTATTTATAAAGAACGGGGTAAGTCCTATAGTAGCTAAGACGTAGTTATTTGCTGCAAATTTACCTAGCGGAAGGTAGTCTACCTAGTTGTTTTAACTATAGGCGACTACTTATTATAAGTACGCCTTTATACTAGCGTTAGCGTTTTCCGGTTATCTAGCAGTTTTATAGTAGAAGGATGTGGATATCTTAATAGAGATACTAAGGCGTTGGCAGATCCGCCTCCATATATTAGAGTTAAATTACGTACCTTGGTCAGACGTAACAGAGTTAGGTAATCCGTGTAGTTAGTAAACTTCGCAAAGAAAGGTATTAATAACGTTGCTAATAGCTACGCCTTTAGTTAGGACGTAGTGGCGTTCTTTTATAAGTTGATATATTATTATAAGGATGTTTTTATAGGTTCGGCTGTGTCGTTTATAAGGTAGTAGGTTAACAACGAAATCTATAGCGATATCTGCCTATTAGCATATAGGTACTGGTAGAGGGTATAATAGTCCTTAGTACTTTGTATAAAATGCTTTAGCACGCTTATAACCCTAGCAGGCGCCTACAAAGTGTTTAACTAAGTCTATTATTTTGGGCCAGAAGTAGTATCGGCTTAGGAACTTATAGGTTTCTCTTTTACCTAGGTGGCCGCTTAACCAGAGGTTGTAGGCTATTTAGATTAGTTACTATTGTAGGTCTTCTAAGTCGGGGATAAATAGACGGCCTCTATAGTAGAGCCTATTCTCTTTTACTTCTAAGGCTGCTATATTAATCTAGCCTAAGCTTTGGAGGTTAGTAGGCAGCATATAGGTTCCTATAGTCTTTACGGCAATTAGTTAATGCAGTAATGGGTTAGTAGAGGTGTTATATACTGTGGTAATAAGCTCGTCAATTTTAGGAGGTAACTCTAGTTCTATAGTATAAAGCTAGGGTGCGGTTGGTTCTATTTTAGGTAGTATACCTAGGGCTAAGTTTTGTACTTTTAGGATTGTCTATTGTTGGAATTAATTATAGGGGTTATCTTCTAACTGAGGAAGGTCTTATAAACGGCGTATTAGGCTATTAGGCTTAGTACCTTATACTCCTGGCCTATATGCGATTTTAAAGTTAAACCTAGAGAGGAATTCGTTCTAGTATGCTTGGCGTTAATTTAGTTACTTTATGGTTATAAAGTACTTAAGGTTACAATAGTCCGTAAGGACTTTAGTTAGCTAGTTAGGTTCTACTAAGGAGAGTTCTGGTTAAAATTCTTTAAACGCTTATATAATTGTAAGAAGTTCCTTATTATAGATCTTATAGTTACACTCTTATAGTGTAAGCTTGGACAAGTAGAATGCGACTAGGTAGAGGAGGCTGTTATTACCTATTTGGAAGAGGACGCCCGCGTTGATGTGGTTTAAGAAGTTAGTCTTAAAATAGAGTTGTTGTCCTAGTATAAAGTAAGCTAGGATAAGTACTTTGGTAAACGCATCTTTAAGGTCTTGGAACGCCTTCTTGCATTTAGGCGTCCAAATAAAATATAAATATATTTTTCTTCCTTTTACGGAAAGGCCCTTCGTTCACATCATTGCTGTAAGTAGTGCTATAACACCTAAGAAGTTATATATAAATTTCTAATAGAAGTTAGCGAAACTAAAGAAGGCTTATACATCCTTAATATAGGTAGGGGTTTGCTATCCAGTAATTATATATACTTTTTTGGGGTCTATTACGGACGCTTTAAGTATAATGTTACGACTACTTAGAGAAGAGTCGGAAGAAGCTAGTTGGTTAATATAGGCATGGTCTGGGATGGATTCGGTAGAACTATATAACGAGGAACAGTAACCAAGGTCATGTGGTGTGATCTATATAATCTATATAATCTGTAAGATCTATAATAGAGCGAATAAAGTAGACGGAGCAGACGGAGCAAGGACTTTCTTAGGAGTATGGATATGTATTTAAGGACCTATAGTCCCTACCTAGATAGTTCCTTTCTTTATAGTAAATCTTAGAATATAATTAGAGTTAATCTGTTGGGCAACCACTCTACCAGTTATTATTACGTTGTTAACTTTATTTAAATATCTACACACCTAGCCCATTAACAAGTCCACCGTAGTTCCTACTACAAGGCTCCGTTACATATTTACTACCTAGTTACGGTATTAACAAGTTAAACAACATACCACCTAAAGCACTAGTTACAACGCCGTCTACAGCAGCAATAACCTTAGGGATAAGCGGGGACACCAGCATGTCGAATATAAGTTCATAGCTAGTTACAGTAGGTCAGTTATAGGAAATGGTTAATTAATTAATAGATAATAATCGAATACTTAAAGATCGAATTAATGGAATTAGAGTAGCAAAGGTTAAGTTACCATTAGTTAAATAATTCTTAGGGAAGAAGTTGAAGCTTAAAGGATTTCTTATATAAATGCAATTTAAGGTACTACAAGAGGAGTAAAGTTAGCTATACCTATGGACTAAGTGGTTTATGCAGGACTGTTCTTGTTAGGAAGAGCGCTTAAATAGTTTAAACTATATCTTACTAATATATAGAAACACGGAGACTAAACTACTAACTTGGAAGTTAAGTTTATATTCTTAAGTTAGGGAGGATTTACGGAGCGACTTATGTAGATATTTAGAGACCCTAAGGCAACAACTATAGCAGAATAAAAGCTTTAAAGCCTAGTATAAAGAACTTCAGCAATTAAGTATATAACCTAGTTTTAGACACTTTCGGCATAGGTTAAATGGAATAATAAGGCGCTTATGGTATAGTACAAATAAGGACTTAAGGCTAAAGTCTAGGACGTAATTATCCTAATAGAAGATACGGAAACAATAAGAAATCTAATTAATTAGGCAATTAAGATTAATAATAGAATCTATTAAAGGGAATAAGCCAAGAAAGGGTAAGATAGAGTTCCACAGTTGTATAAGGCGTAGAGTACGCATTAATAAAGTTAAAGTTAAAAACTATAGAATGGCGGACTAGAGCTAATGGACCTAAGCGGTACTAAAGAATCTAGAAAATAGAATAAGAAACTATAGAAACCCAGAGTTTAAGGATTTAGTAATTATAGGACTAAGGAGCAGAGGCTAAACCAGGGATCTTAGCAGCAGAAGATGTTTAGGCGGACTCTATAGTAAAGTTAATGGTTTAGAGATGGAGCTTATATAAATTACAGAAAATAAGATCACTTCGCTAGAGACTATAAAGGTAGTTAGAGTAACTACGCGGTAAAGGGAACTAGACTAGCGGACGATATATATATATAGAGGGACGATAGTGTACTGTAAGGAACAAAAGAGTGTTTAATTAACAGTTTTACGTTTTATTACAACAATGCATACTAAATTTATAAAGATACCAAGTACGGCGCAAGCTATTAGCTATAAGAGCCAGAGTTAAGAGGACTTAAAGGAACTAAAGAGTTAGATAAAGAATAAGATTAACTCTATAAGCTAGATTAAGATATTACAGTAACGTGCGGATAAAGATTAGCAACTATAATAATAGAGTTGGAGTACTTATTGATTAATAACAACGAGGAAGCAATAGGGACTAACTAGGAGTACCTAAACCTTAATAACGCAATAGAAGCAGAGACTAAGACCACTACAGAACGCGGATTAGTAATGGGTATTATAACACCGTTAGATACGGCATCTATTATTTTATAAGATGGAAGGAGCAATATCTAAAGACGATTAAGCAAGCAGACGACTGCTATTGCTAGCTTACCACTTAATAAAGGCAAAAGGCCACAGGCTTAAGATTCTTAAGATAAGATGCAAGACGCTTAAGACTCTTAAGATAAGATAAGACATACCTAGGGACCCATAACGGACGAAAACCAATAGGAAAGGGCAGTAACTTAGTTTAAGGGTAAACGAATAAGTATGGGACGCAAGTTTAAGAACTATAAGTTTGGAGAATAAGTTAGAACGTCTATAATAGATAACCAAGACGTTTAGTCTAAAAATTAAAAAGTTAATACTAAGATTAAGAAGCAAGACGACTTTATAGATCTAGCTGCAAGACACAGAAAATAGGAAACTATAGATAAGTTCAGACAACGAATTATCGTATAGCAAGAGCAAAAACTAGACTAAAAATCTAGTATGCCGGGTTGTATACGGGACAGAGCACCTATATAAAGAATTACTAATAGGCCTAAGACAGGCACGCTAAAGGTAAAGTGGCTAAATAAACTGGAATAAGAAGAGGATCTAGGGATCCTAACTAGATTCAAGGAAAGACATATAAAGGGCTGTCACAACGTAGTAATGATAAGGTACTTTCTTACAGAAAAGCCGTACACACTAAACTAGTTATACGGAAAGTGGTACAGATAGCGGCATAGTAATAAGTGGGAAGACTTTTATATATAGTTGGACAAAAAAGTTGTTTAGGATTAACCTATTATGGAAAAACGCATAAGTTACATTAAAGGAGTATTAATTATAATGTTAAGGAACCTAGAAGAAGGATCTAGGGACTAGAGAAGTAAGTAATAAATCTTAGTACCTGTAAGTAAAAGACCAATAGTTAGGTTGGCTAGATAGAGGTTTAAACTAAGGAATAAAGATAAACTAAGAGTTGACCTAAATCACTTAGCGCATTATATACTATCGTGGATAGCTTATATGGATAATATGTGTAATATACATAGAGCACTAAAGGATAAAAGTTAAAAGTACCTAGTAAGGATGCATTGGATACTAGATGAAAAGAAGTATAGAGATGCTAAGTATATACATGGTTGGTACCTGGTAGAAGTTTAGGGGTTAGGAGACTTAATATTTTAACCAGGAAGATTCCTTACGGAAGAATGCCTAGATAGACGATAGTGGTGGGAGTGCCCTAAGAATACTTGTCTATGGCATATAGAGGAAAAGAAATAAACTAAGTATTGGCCTAGGTTGGACTAAGTATAAATAGGATCTAGTAGCTAATAGTTAGGAAAAGTAAAGGCCCACGGGACTAGAGGGAACTAGTAGTAGAGCCTTAGACCCTTAAAGGAATTTAAGGATAATACCTAAATTTAAGAATTAAGTGGCAAGATTAGCAGTTTAAAGCATTAATAGATAGTGGAGCAATAAGGAACTATATATTACTAGTAGCAGTGGAAAGAATAGGGTTATCTTACTAACAAAAGGAACACCCGTATCCACTAATAACAATTTTAAGAGATTAGATAGCCTATAGAGGAGGTATTATTAATCTTAAAACAGGACCTATTTAGTTAACTATTAAAGGGAGACAAGTTAAGATATCTTTTAATATCTTACTATTGGGAAAGAATAAAGCAATACTAGGAATGCCTTAGTTACAGGAATACAATCTAAGGATTAATTAGGTTATAGGTTAGGTCAATATTAGGGATACTTAATAACGCAAGATGTAATAGCAAACTAAGTTGGTATGGTACTAAGTCGGAGCGATATATAAAGAGACTGAGTGAGGCTTAAGTTATGTACCAAAGAGATACTATAAGTATGGTAAAAAGTTATAGTTACTAGAAAGTGAAAAGCTGTTAGAATATGTAGTATGGGACTATAAGATAGAGTTAGAACTAGGAATAAGTCTAAGGTTCTTTCTAACCTATAAGCTTACTAAAACCGAGTTAGTGGCACTTAAGGAGTTTGTCTAGAAGAACTTATAAAAGGGATATATTAGACCATTATAGTTATTAGTAGGGTATCTAGTACTATTTATCCCAAAGAAAAACGGAAAACTTAGAATGTATATAGACTATAGACAGTTAAACAGCATTACTAGGAAGGATAGGTATCCTTTACCCTTAATTAGCGAAATCTAAAATAGGATTAGTAATGCGCAAATCTTTATAAAGATAGATCTAAGATGGGCGTACTATTAGATTAGAATTAAGGAAGGTAACGAATGGAAGGCAGCCTTTAGGTTAAAGGAAGGACTATATAAACCATTGGTTATGCAATTTGGGCTTATAAACGCACTAGCGACGTTCTAAAAGCGAATTAATAGTGTGTTAGGAGAACACCTTAATGAATTTGTTATGGTATACCTTGACGACATTATTATCTACTTAATAACTAAGGAAGAATATAAGGAACACGTTAAATAGGTCTTAAAGAGACTGTAAGAAGAACAGGTGCTAATAGCAATTAAGAAATGCGAGTTCTTTACTAGGAAGACTGATTTTGTTAGATTTATTATTAAGCTAGGAAAGTTAAGCATGGACCTAAAGAAAGTTAAAGCTATAGTAAGTTAGTAAGAACTAGAGAATGTTACGCAGTTAAGATTATTCCTAGGGTTTTGCAACTACTATAGGAGGTTTATAGCACAATGGTTACAAAGTATTAAGCTATTTATAAGACTTATAAAAAAGGAGGAACTATGGGCATGGGGAATAGAGCAGAAGAAGTTGTTTAAGGAACTTAAGGAGTTGTTTACCTAGGAACCAGTCCTTAAGATCTATTAACCAAAACTAAAAATGGTTATAGAAACAGACGTATTAGACTTTACACTAGGAGCATATTTACTATAGAAACATTAGGACGCATGGCATCCAGTAACGTACTATAGTTAAAAGATAACACCACCAGAGTTAAACTATGACATCTATAATAAGGAGTTATTAAGTATAGTAGCAGCACTTAAGAAATGGAGAGCATTCTTACAAGGCATAGAGAAACTATTTATAGTTAAGATGGATTATAAGAACCTAATGGGGTTCCTAATAATAAAAGAACTTAACCGGAGATAAGTTAGATGGGCAGAAATGCTTGCAGAATACTATTTTAAAATTCAGCATATTAAGGGAATAGATAACGCGAGAGCAGACGCGCTTAGTAGAAAGGCTAAATTATAAAGTAATAAGAAACTATTAGGGGCTATATTGCGAAAGGATAAAGATAGATTAATTAGGTATAATTATCCTAAAGTAGTGGTAATAAGAGAAGTTAGCTAGATCTACAAGTTACTAGAGAGTAATTGGACATAGAAGATCTAAGAAGCACAGAGTAAGGATCCAGACTTAGAGCAGTATAAAAACTAAGAAGCTATGTACGTACTAAAGAGTATTACAGAGGAATTTGTTAAAGACTTCTATAAGGGAATAATATAAGGACATAATAGAGCTATAGGCTTAGTATTAAGACTTTAAGAGGAATATATTATTTAAGGAATCTGGGGACTAGTAAGAAAAGTTATAAAGGAATGTCTAAATTGCTAAAGAAATAAACCGACGAGGTATAAGCCGTATAGAGAGCTACAACCTATTAAAATACCAGAAAGACCATAGGAGGTTATATTATAGGACTTTATTATTAAGTTACCAAAGTTAGGAGATCCTATTACCAGATAAGATTATAACGCGATCTTAGTAATAGTAAACAAGTTAACTAAGTAGGGTTACTTTATAGCATATATAGAAGAAATATCCGTAGAAGATATGGCTAGAATCTATATTAAAGAAGCGTTTATAAGACATGGAGCACTAAGTAAAGTTATATTGGATAGAGATCCAAGATTTATAGCAGCATTTTAGAAGGTATTCCTAGCAGAGCAAGGGGTTTAAGCAGTAACGTTAACTGCATATTACCTATAAACAGACGGTTAAATAGAAAGATTAAATTAGACGCTAGAACAGTATCTAAGGCATTATATTAATTACGCATAAAATAATTGGGTATCGTTATTACTAGTTATATAGTTTGCATATAATGCAATACTATAGGAAGGGATAGGCATATTACCTTTTAAGGCGAATTATGGATATAAGCTAAGAATATTATTATCGCCACGTTAAGTAAAGAAGATAAGTAGCATAGCTAAGCAAAGAATAGAGACGTTAATAAATCTTTATGCACGCCTTAAGGAAACAGCCAAGCTAGTACAAGAAAGGATAAAAAGGTACTATAATGCTAAGAGATCTAAGGGACTAGATCTTAAGGAGGGAGATAAAGTATGGCTACTATATAAAAATTTTAAAAGTTAATAACTAAGTAAAAAGTTAGACCATATTAGGTTAGGACCTTTTAAATTTATATAGAGGATTTCATTAGTTATATTTAAGCTAGACTTACTAGCCAAGATAAAGATCTACCCTATATAGTATATCGCAATGCTAAAACCAGCACATAGAAGTATTAAGCCACTAGTCTATAAGGCAGACATATACAGAGGTTAGGAAGAGAACAAATAGCAAGTTTTAAAGATTATTAGTTATAAGGCCATTAATAATAAAATATAGTACAAAGTTAAGTAGATAGGCTATAACAAGACTACCTAGGAGCTACTAGACAACCTAAAGAACGCTATAAGAAAGGTACAGGAGTATTAGAAGAAAATAGGTTAGGCAATATTAATAAAGAAGGATTGCTAAAGAATAAGTTACTTAAGGGGGACCTAAGAGGAGCAGCTACCAAGGTATTTAGAGTTATTTCCTTCTCTGTTAGATAAGAATCCGTTCTTTTATTGCCAAGTTCCAGAAGGCCTTATTCTACAAGTTTCCACTTTTTAGAACGCACCTTCTTACAAACCTTCTTAAGACAGATTAACCAAGTGGACGCAGCCAGACAAGAGTTAAGAGCCCGTTATTAAGTAGCGGCAGCCTCTTACTTAGCGTTATAGGAATAACAAAGTTTAGCCAGCGCTACTAAGAGCTTATTGTTAAGCTTTGTAGTAGCAGATTAAACCTAGGACCCTAGCAGCAATTAATAAGGGTACTTAAAGACTGTTAAGAGTAATAGGATATCCATACTTAGCGTTAGATACTAAGCAAACATTGCAGAATAAATAAATATTTGCTTTAGTACACTTAGAATATAAAGAGGGTTACTAAGATAAGGGACTCGCTAACGCAATATAAGTTAACCCCTCTTTAGCACAACAAAAACATAGAGACGGCATAATCTTACTAAGGGACAGTATCGCAGCGACGGTACGAGACTGGCGGGCTGTTAAGGAAGAAGAAGATGCTTTAGGCATAATAAGTATAGATATTAACTAAGTTAATTAGATGGATATTACACCTCTAGTAAACAACTTGGAGATATTAGGAATCTTTAAGGACGAAGATAAAGAGGAGGGAGATGGTGTTACGGACGCTTTAATTATAATGTTATAACTACTTAGAGAGGAGTCGGAAGAAGCTAGTTAGTTAATATAGGCACGGTCTAGGATGGATCTGGTAGAACTATATAACAAGAAACAGTAACCGAGGTTACATAGTGTAATCTATATAATCTGTGTAATCTATAAGATCTATAACAGAGTAAATAGAGCAGACAGAGTAGACGGAGCAAGGACTTTCTTAGAAGTATAGATATGTATTTAAGGACCCATAGTCCCTACCTAGATAGTTCCTTTCTTTATAGTGAATCTCAGAATACAATTGGAGTTAATCTGTTAGGCAACCACTCCACCAGTTGTTATTACGTTGTTGACTTTATTTGAATATCTATACACCTAGCCTATTAACGAGTCCACCGTAGTTCCTAATACAAGGCTCCATTACAGGGTCCATACAGATACCCTTAGTAGTAATAATTAGTTTAAGGTATTTTACTTCTATAACTAAGAATTCGCACTTCTTTAAATTAATATAAAGTCCTGCGTCCCTAAGGCGCTGTAGGACCTTTTAAACGTGCTTAGTATACTTAGAAGGGTTATTGCTATAAATAAGTATATTATCTAGGTACGCGGAGCAGAAGTCGTTAAGGTAGTCCTATAAGGCGTTATTAATATAGCTTTAGAAGCTGCCTGGGCCATTACATATGCTAAAAGGCATAATAGTATATTCAAATTAGCCGAAGCGCAATATAAATATAGTTTTCCATTTGTTACCTTCCCGTATTTAAAGGTAGTTAAAGGCGGCAATAATATTAAGCTTAGTATAAATTTTGGCTTGGCTAAGCCATTTAAGGGTCTTATGTATAAGTGGTATAAGGTATTAGTTCTTAATCGTAATAGCGTTAAGTCCTCTATAGTTAATATAGAATTGGATACCTCCTTCTAGCTTTTTAGTAAGGAGGATAGGGGCGGCTACTAGGGACATACTGGGATGAATAAACCCTTTATTAAGGTGCTTATTAATATACTTTTTAATAACTAGGAGTGTGTCTTTTAATATTAGGTAGGGTCTCTTATAGGGCAGCATTTTTCCTTATTTAATATTAATAGTATAGTTGTTAGGTTAGTATAGAGGGAGTATATCTACGCTCTTTTATAAGCATACGTTAATAAAGTTATAGTATCTTTTAGGGAGGAGCTTGCGGAGTTCCTTGTTAGTAAGTCCTTTTTTAAACTTTATAAACTTCTTAAAGTCTAAAGGTGAAAGTCCGTAGAGTTCTATAGGGGTAATATTTTCTAGGAGGTTAACTATGTCTATCCTATTACTATAAAGAACGTAGTCCTAATCTTTATTAAGCTTATATAGTCGTAATTAGGAGGCTATGGTAACGGTCCAGCCTTTCCTACGTGCTATATGGTAGAAGGCTGCGGCGCTTATGTGGTGGCAGTTAGTTATAAGTAGGGTAATAAGGGGTTTCTTAGGTTGATATCCTAGGGAGTAAATAGAGGTGGCTAGGCCGTGCCCTAGGCAAGTCTCTCTACAGTATTTAAAGTTAAAGGTTACTTCTCTCTTTTACCAGTTAATGGCGGGGTTATATTATTTAAGCCAGTTCATTCTAAGGATAATAGGGTAGTTAGTAAGTAGTATAATATAGGCCCAGAGCTCTTCCTGGTGTCCGTTTATACTTAGGTAGAGTTATACCATATAGGTAATCTTCTATGCAGTATAACTATTATTAGCAAGTTATAGGGCGCGGGCTTTAGCAAGGGGTAAGGTAGGTAGGTTATAAGTATATATAAATTAGGTATTTATAAATTTATTAGTAGCTCCGCAGTTAATTATAAAACGGGTTTTATATTATTTTTTAGTAGTAGTTCCCTCTATAGGTAAGACTATTTGCTTCTATCCTTTTATTCTTATTAAGCCATCTATTAAGTAAGCCAATATATAAATCCCTCTATCGTTAGAGCGTCCTAACCTACAACTTAGGGCTAGGACTTTAGGTTTTCCGCTTCCGTGTCCAATTCTACTACCATTACTATATTTTTGTCTTATACGGTAGCGGCGTATAGCAATATATTTAGTATCCAAGGCATAGGGTTAGGTATTTAATGGCAGCTACTAAACCTAGCTATTAGGCAGTTTAGGCTATAGATATAACAGCCTTCTTAATGGCATCTATAGCAACGCCTTAGCTTCTAAAGTAGCTCGCGCTTTCTATCTAGTAGCTTCTTTAGGAAGGCTAGTATAGAGAGGTTAATATTAGGACCAGTAGTGTTACTTAAGGTAGTAGGTATTAGTAGTTTAGTAGGTCTAGAGGGCTTCTATAGGGAGGTCTTTAGGCGGGGGTTTATAGTAGCAATCTAGTTTAGCTGTCGTTTAATCTTCTATAGGGCTGCTACCATATTATAAATATTGTTATAGTTGTGGCTGGCGGCTGCGTAACTAAGGCGATAAGTAACTTTTTTAAGAAGATTTTCCTGGTCTTTAGCGTTATCTCAGGTAAGGACTCTAGTGTATTCTTAGAATTTAATATAGAACTTATTAAATAATTTAGTAGGACTTATTTTTAGGGTATATAGTTTAGCTTAACTAGTGGCCACTAGGTTATAGTCGCGGTATATTTAGTTAAGGTTATTAAGGACTTCCTGGTGGAACTGCCACTTTTAGGGACTACTAGTCTCCTATTAGGCGAAAAGCCTATTAAATAGGATGCCCTTTATTTGTCTAATAATATAGCCAATCTTGGTATCTTTTATAGGGAAAAGGTAGGCGCTTTAGGTTAGTTTCTTGCGGATTTATATCTTCTAATAGCTGTATTCCTTATGGTCACCCTCAAAAATTAGGGGATTAGGGTAGCGTGTATTAGACCCTATAGTGGCAGTTTAGGTTTAATTATTATGGCTTTTATTATCGCCGCTACTATAGTAGGGGTTCCTATTAGGTAAAACTGCTTAGCGCTAACCCTTTATTAAGCGTTAAGTAGGTAAGGTTGCTAGGGGCATAGAGACTTAGGTAGCGTTATATGCAGTAAAGGGGTATTTAGTATTATTATAAATTTGCTTATTAAGCTAAGATTATAGGTATTTAATTATACCCTCTCTTTTAGTAACTATAGCAATAAGTATAATTTCAGCCTTCTTTAATCGTTGGACATCGCGTTTAGACGCATAGAGGTTATCTTTAATCTTTTAGCATATATTGTTAGCAAGCGCCTTATAAGTTTATAGGTCTTAGATAATATTATAATCTTAGGCAGTATGCATCTTAGCTTATATAAGTCTTAAATAGTAGTTCTATAGAAGGCGGTAGTATTTATTGGGTTCTTATACTACCATTTTTGCAAACATCTCGGCATCTCGTATCTTAATCTTAATAGGTAGTAGCCCTTCAGCTTATTTATCCGTGGTTGTGTAGTCAATAAAGGATAAGACATTGTTAATGTCCCCCTTATGGTTATACTTCCTTTTAGGGGTTAAGGCTAGGGCTAATAAATCAAATCCTCCTGGGACTAATTAGTGTCGTAGTTTCAATATAGGTATTAGGTTGTTCTTTAAGTTTAATATAGTGGCTAGTAAGGGATTTTATCTTACTATTATTAATTCTTTGGGAGTATAAAGTAAGGTAACTTATAGATACGCTGCTTCTGGCAGCGCCTACAGTATCGTAAAGACGTAGAATTGGTCGTAGGCTAAGCATTGGTAAAAAAAAAAGGCGCAACGTAATATCACGGAACGAGGGCAATGGCTATAGAGCGTATGTATTTAAGGAGTCTACAAGACGTTGCGCGATTAATCGTAAGGGTCGAGGGCGTAAGGAGGTGATATACCTGCGTGTAGCTGATGTAAGCTATACGCGATGTCACGGGACCACCCCGTGACACCTCGCACACGTCCACCTGTTTCCACTGTCTTGACCTCTATGTTAACGACTTAGTTGATTAAGGCACGTAACGGCAATCTAAGGCAATTTGCCATCACGTGGCGGCAATCTACGGCAATCTGCCATCCTCTACCATATTCCGCCGAATTCTGTCAAGATCTGCTAGGACTATAACCCAAAGCCTATTCTGCCCTATATACGTGTAACCAAGCAACTAAGTTAACAATATATATACCCTTTTCTTTCCCTACGCAATATCTTAACTTTATTACGCAGTTTATATACATAGCTTAATAATATCTACTTTGCTATATATTACCATTACTTATACTCACTCTGTAACACTACGTTATGTTAACCTTATATACTACCCTCCGAAATACAGAACGACCCTAAAGCCCCCGTAATAGCCGCTAGTATTATATCCGTACTCTAAAAACAATTGGTAGAGATATAGAAGTCCTTTATAGACGCCCTCGCATAGAACTAAGCCACTTTAATTTAATAATAAGCCAAATAAGAGGCATAATACCTGCAAATAATTAAGGACCTTTAAGAAGAAGTCCGTACCCTTAAGATGCCTATACTAGGGCCCTAAGACCGAACGCCTTTTCTAGAAATAAACACGCGGGACAAGAGTCCTAAACCTATAGTAACTATTTATCCTAAACTAACTACCGTACTATAACGATCTAAATGACTACTAGACCCTCTAATATTTACTAGTAAACAATAAGAACTCTAATTATTCCTAAGCCAGCTTAAAAATATACTAACTAGTAATGCTAACCGCTACCTAACTAAAGCTAACTGACTTTGCTACGCCCTAAGTTAACTAGGAGGAGACGTAGCTGACCTTATTAAACCCCTTTAACCAAACTTAGTACAAAGTCTAGTTATACTACTTAAAGCTATATATAGTAACCTAAACCGTTAAGCTACCGCTTAGAGAAAGATAAACCACATAACTTAAGGAACAAAAGGTTTCCTAGTATACTTCTCTAAATTTAACTATTATGTAAAGGCAATAGGCTAGAATAACTCCGTACTAGTTAACAGCCTCATTAAATCCCTAAGCCCTAAACTAAAAACCTCCCTAATAGGTATAGACCTACCAGAAGCTCTTAACGCCTGCGTAAACATTATTAATAAATGGTATAATAATATACTACGCCTAACACCAAAGTCTACTCCTTAATATAATATAACAGCCCCATAAATATTTACTAAGTTATTGTCTTAGCCTAAGCACCCTAATGCTATAGATATTAACACAGTGACCCTAGGATACGCTCCACTAGGGTCCCCTAAATAAGAACAATATATTAAGCTAGGCCTTTACTTTAAATATGGAAGCAAAGAATATATCTTAAGATACTACTCCGTCCCTATACCCTAATACAACTTATAAACGGCTAATACTAACAACCGTTCACTATATTAATCCTCTAGTTACCGTCTCCAATATTTACCTAGCTCTAGCCCTGTATCTAGTAAGCACCACTTATAAGGATAAAGTTATAACCGACGTTCTATAGGAACCCCTTCTCGCTTGCTACTAAAAGGTATATCCTAGAGTTAAGTCACTTTCTAGGATAGCTATATTACAGAATCTTATTAAATGTATTAGATATTGCAAAACCTAACTCTTAGGATTATAGTATAACTATTAACTGCCGTCTTTAGCAGAAAGGTTAATAGGCTAACGCTTAAGTCCTAATTAACATAAGAGCTAGCGGTATAGGATTTATTAATAAGATCTTCACGTAATGTTACGGCGCTGGTAGAAAACGGTGGATCTTGGCAAACGTGGATTATGGTAGACACGAGTCACGTAACTTAAGGACCGCATAAAATATCGAGCGGCGCTGCTATTCTTCTTCTTCCTTTCTCTAGCCTTAGATCCTCGTTTATAGACAATCCAATTATATAGGCTTGCATGCGTCCCTCTTGCCGTGCTCGTGCCTTGATTAACTAAGTCGCTAATATTATCCAAAGCTCGTCTACTATTTCTTCCTGAGAAGGAACTTAAATATATCTATAAGACTACGAACAGAACAAGGACACAGAACAGGACCCTAAGGACATTACTAGGACTATAAGGACAGGACAGAACGTAAAACCTAAGAATAGGATACGTATGGACCAGAACCCCTAGAAAATAAACAAATACTAGAAATTACCTAATACCCTTACCGCCATGCCAAGAAATATAGTAGCTGGCAAAGCTGCTGTAGGACCCGCAAATACCTCTAATAGTAAAACAGTTGCCGTCTTGACCCCCTAGGAAGAACTTATAGCAGCTAATGCTAAAATTGAGCGGCTTTAAGAGCTGCTTAAAACTAGAGACACCCCTGCACCTAGTAAAGAGTTATTAGATACCTAAAGACTTGCTATAGTCCTTAAGACCCTAGCCCAACGCACAGTATTAGCATTGTTGTGGTCCGCGAAGGTTATAGACCCCCCGTTGCTTATGGACGGAACTAACCCTATATTTAATAATTGGAAGCTTTAACTGCAAGACAAGCTTAAAGTTAATGCGGACTACTTCCCTACTGCTTAAGCCAAAATGGCCTACGTCTTCGGCCGTACCAGTGGGGACGTATAGACGCATCTACGTCCGTGATACGCCTAGGACTTAGCAGACTCCTTCCTCTCTAAAGGAGAAATAATTAACTACCTGTCTTCTATTTATAAGGACCCCTTTAAGATATAGAACGCCCGCCTTGATTATAAAGCCCTTAATATAAAAATAACAGAGACCTTTTTGGCCTTTTAGACCCGCTTTCTATACCTAGCCAGCTAAGCCCAAATTCCCTATAAAGACCTAATGCCAGACCTCTTTAACAAGCTTACCCTAGACCTACAGCGCGCCGTACTGCTAGTTTTTACTACTGTATAGACGCTAAAGGTACTTACGGACTACTGCCTGGCTATTAATTAAGGCCTCCGCCAAATTAAGGTATAAGCTAAGCGGTATAAAGCCAGAAACTCTTTAAACTAAACTATAAGCGTTATAAGAACGGCCCATAGTGCCCTAGCACGATTGGCAACTCCTATAGCACCAGCCATACAGCCCGCCGTTAATTTAGCGGCTAGCCGCGCAGCTAGCCCTACCGCGGGTCCGGCGTATACTTGGCCTATGTACAGCAACCCCTATAGATAGGCCCTCAGCAATTAAGGAGCTTGCTTTTTATACGGCTAGAAGAACTACTTTGCCAAGGACTGCCTAATAAAGGCAAAAACGGATAAAGTTCTATTAATATAGGAGGACAGCGCGGAGTTAGAAAAAGAGGAACCCTAGAGGAAGACTTCTCTCTAGGGTTAAAAGGGATTAATATATTATATATTAATCTAGGTTGGCTAGTTAGTGGAAGAAGCTACACTATCCCTTATACTTTATTTTGTAATGGATATTAAGTTTTAACCTCTGCTTTAGCTAACTCTAGAGCAAATACCTTTGCCTTAATAGACACTTAATACGCCGTAAAGCTGGCCGAATTTTTAAATGCGCCCCTTAAGGAACTGCCTAAACCAGTTCCTATTTGCGGGTACAATAGAAGAATAGGGCTACCTATTATAACTATCTTACGGATCTACCTCTGTATTAACAGATAAAGGCAGTATAATATCCCCTTTCTTATTACGGACCTGGGAAGCCATAATATAATCTTAGGAAGAAAATGGCTAGCCTATTTAGGCTTACAGCTTGACATATAGAATAGACAGCTTCTCTAGCCTAAATCCCTACCCCTAACCCCTTCCTTTATAAAAGAAATTAGTATTATAATAGAGAACCTTATATGGCCCTAGATTAATACTATCTACTAAGCCGATGCTATACGTAGAGACTAGGCCTTTAAGAAGGACGTACAGCTTAATCCACAACGGATTTATATACTACGCCGCCCCTAGACTACCTATGTTACGTCCCCCGCACTAGAGACCTAGGAAATTAGTAGTAACCTAGCCAAGTCCCCTACGGAGAACTTAGGCCCTATACAGCTATAAAGGAAGGCCAGGAATACTAGACGCTATACTAAACTAATAGACTAGAATGATAACTTACGGAAAATGGAATGTAAACTAAGGAAGACTATAAACCTTATACTGCAAAATACGGCCCAATAAAAGTCTGTAAAGAAACCTACGGACCTTCCCCTAGTTAATATCTGCTGTATTGGCCCTGTAGGATTCTATTAGAACTTAGTCTAACCCAATACTATTGCCTTTACTACCAGCTTATATGAAATTAATTAAATAATTAAGGAAAAGGAAAGCGAGCTTAGTGGATAGAAAAGTAAGCTTATAGATAAGGAGCTAGTAGAACAGAAACTGCCCCGTTAACACTAGAAATTTAAGGACGTATTCTCTAAGGCAGTGTCTGATATGCTCCTACCTCACCAACCATATGACTACAAGATTGAGATTGAGCCAGATAAGGAAGACACCCTTAGTTATAATCCCCTTTGTTAGCAGTCTACTGCCGAATTATAGGCTATAAAGTAGTACCTTATTAATAACCTGAATAAGGGCTTTATTAAACCTAGTTAAGCCCCTTTTAACTTGCCTATTCTCTTTACTAAAAAGCCAAATAAAGGACTTTGTTTCTGTATTAACTACCGCAAACTAAATAATATAACCCGCAAGGACCGCTACCTACTGCCCTTACTTAATAAGACCTTAACCCAAATAAGTAGAGCTAAGATCTTTACTAAGCTTAATATCTATTAGGCCTTTTACTAGATTAGGATAAACCCTAAATTAGAAGATCTTACTATATTTTAGACCCGTTACGGAATATATAAATGTAAAGTACTTCCTTTTAAACTGACTAATAGACTAGCTATGTACTAGTGATATATAAATTATATACTCTTTAACTACCTTAATGACTTCTATATAGCCTACCTAGATAATATTATAATCTACTCTAAGAATGAGTTAGAATACGAGAAATATATCCATAAAGTCCTATAATGGCTCCGCGAGGCTGGCCTCTAGGCCAATATTAGGAAATTAGAAATTAGTGTTAAGCGTATAAAGTACCTAGGTTTTATTATTAGTACGGACAGAATTAAGGCCAACCTAGAAAAAACAGCTGTAATTAACTAGTGGACATCTCCATGGACCGTAAAGGGGGTATAATTATTTTTAGGTTTTTATAACTTCTACCAACGCTTTATTAAGAACTACAGCAGGATTACCTAGCCTCTTAACCACCTTACTAGGAAAGACTAGCCATTCTACTTTAACGCTATATGTTTGCAGGCCTTTAATGAGCTTAAAAAACAGCTAGTATTGGCTCCACTACTTACCTACTTTAATCCAGAACGGCCCTTAATACTAGAAACTAATGCCTTAGACGGCATAATAGCTAGTGTTTTCTTCCAGAAGCAACTGGACGGAGAATAGCACCCTATTACATACTATTTAAAGACTATAATAGATGCTGAGCTAAAATACTATATCCATAATAAAGAAATGCTAGCTATTATCTCTAGCTTTTAACACTAGCGTGTATAGCTAGAGGGGACCCTTAAGCCTATTAGGGTAGTTTCGGATTATAAGGCCCTAAAATACTTTATAACAACCAAGGCCCTTACGGCCCAGCAGGCACGCTAGGTGGATATCCTATCTTAGTTTAACTTCTTAATTATATATAGATTAGGCGCTATAAACTATGTAGATGCTCTTATAAGGCGTAAACAGGACCTAGGTAACCAGACGGCTATAAAAATCTTATTATGGACCTAGATACTACTATAACTAGAGCACCTTAACCCCTAGATATAGGCAGAACTAAGTATAGACTCTTTAGGCGCCGAGATATATCCTATTAACCCCTTAGGATTTAACCTTATTAACAAATTGCTATAGATAAACTATACAGCCTCTTCTCTATAGGAGTACCGTAAAAAGGCAAAGAACGTTACTAGCCCTTAGTCCCTTAATAATGGATTACTTAAGTATTAGGAATGGCTAGTAGTAGTAAAGGAACAGAACTTATGGACTTGGCTTATTACCAAAGCATATACCTAGGTCTCTATGGCCCACCCTAGAAAGAATAAGACCTATAAAATTATTAGTAACCAATATTACTGGCCCAGAATGGTTATAGACATTGACTGCTATATACGGAACTGCAATGACTGCCGTAGGTCTATAATTCCGCAAGATAAGACTCTAGGACTATTAAAGCCACTCCCAATACCAGAATGCCCCTAGCAGTATATCTCTATAGACTCCTATAAGCTGCCTACAGACCGTGATGGATATGATATAGTAATAATCCTAGTTAACCGTTTTGATAAGCGCCCGTTCTTAATCCTTTATTACAAGGATATTAATGCTAAGGAGGTAGCCCAACTATATATCTATTATGTCTACTGAATTTACGGACCACTAGATACTATTATATCTAACCATAGGCCGCAGTTTATATTAGCCTTCTGGAATGAGTTTACTTAGATCCTTAGCATTAAGCTAAAGCTTTCTATAGCATACTACCCCCAGATAGACAGTTAGATAGAGATTATAAACCAATACCTGGACTAGAGACTCTGGCCCTTTATTAACTACTTTTAGGATAACTGGGGCGAACTACTACCCCTAATAGACTACGCCCAGGCAACCCTACCCTATAACTCTATGGGGTTTGCACTTATTTAGCTAGAAATAGGATATTTACCCTATACTAGCTTTAACTGGAATAGACCAAAAGGCCCACAGACTATACGCGAAAAACTATCTTATAAGAAAGCCTAGCAATACGCTAAACGCCTAGAAGAAGCCTGGACGGTAGCCTATAAGAACCTAGAAAAGGCCCAGAAATTAATAAAACAGTAGGTAAATAAGTATAGGCGCAAGCCTAACTTTACTGTGGATAATAGGGTCTAGGTTATAATAAAGAACTAAGGGACAGAACGGCCTAGCCGTGAGCTAGATTATAAAATAGTAGGACTGTATAAGATCCTTAATAAAGAAGGCAACTTGTATAAGGTTAAGCTCCCAGACTTAATTAAGGTTTACCCTATTTTTTTGCTGGATAAGCTACAAAAGGCTGCAAATAACCTACTACCTGGATAAAAGAATGAGCCTTCCCTGCTAATTTAAGTTAATAGCGACAATAAATGGGAAGTTAATAAAATACTAGCCTATAAACTAGTACGAGGAACGCTATAATACTATATTTAATGGAAAGGCTATAATCTAGACCTAACCTAGTACTCTGCCTAGAACTTTATAGGCTGCCCCTAGAGGCTTAAAGAGTTCTATAATTAATACCCTAACGAACCCAGACCCCTAAAGTACCTTAATAAGTAGATAGAGTGCTAGTATAGCAAAGATAATAGGCTGCCTACTAAGCATAAAGACAAGAATACCCCATGGACATAATATGGATATATAAAGCCTAAGGGCAGGCTTTTTGGAGGGGGGGGTAATGTTACAGCGCTGGTGGAAAACGGTGGATCTTGGCAGACGTGGATTATAGTAAACGCGAGTTACATAACTTGAGGACCGCATAAAATATCAAGCGGCGCTGCTATTCTTCTCCTTCCTTTCTCTAGCTTTGGATCCTCGTTTATAGACAATCCAATTATACAGGCTTGCATGCGTCCCTCTTGCCGTGCTCGTGCCTTGATTGACTAAGTCGCTAACACGTAAGATAATAGGTTTACCCTAACACCCCTTAACCAGCATATTAATGTATTTGGATTTAATGGCAAACGCACTGTCTTAGGCCGTATTACTTATATAGCGGCCCTAAGACTCTAATACCTAAACTATAAAGAATTAATTAAGCTCTTTATAACTACCCTAGGTTACCTAGTAATCCTTAGATAACCCTAGATAAAGCTATATAAGGTAACTATTAATTAGGACAACCTTAAGCTTCTATTTACCGCCTCCTATTATAAGCAGAAGTGTCTTATAACTTGCTGCTTAGACTCTAAACTAAAATCTAAAAAATCCACCAGGATCTACCAGTCTAAAATTTCCACTAATGTCCACCCTATACCTAAAAAGTCCACCTAATTCTACCTACCTAAGAATTCTACCGAATTCCACCTACCCGAGAATTCCACTAAATTCCACTAATATAAGATTTCCGCCGACGTCCACTAAGGACCTAAAAGTTATACTAAACCACATAAACCGACCCTAACTACCCTACCGCCCCAAACCAAGCAAAAGCTTAAGTTTAATATACGAAAGTACCAGAAGAACTAGTATTCTACTATAAAAAGGATACTTAAAGAACCTAAACCCGAATCTAAAACTAACTCTATATCTAATACTAAACCCAATACCGAACCTAAAACTATATAAGAAACTAAGGATAATCTAAGCCCACTTAATACCTTAGATATCTACATAATTAGAGCTACCCTATTAGCATAACTTGCTAGGAAACCTAAATATACAATCTTTGCCGTTATAATGGCCAATATTAAAAAGGCCCTAGCACTAAAGAAGCACACTAACCCTGCTACGAAAGTACCAGTATGCCACTATAAGCACCTAGAGGTATTCTTATAAAAGGAAGCTAATAAGTTAGCGGAACACTAACTATACGACTACAAGATCGTACGTAAAGAAGGAAAATAGCCAGGATTTAGACCCCTATATGGAATGTCCTAAAACAAACTTAAAGTACTATAAAAGTACTTAGATAAGCACTTAAATAAAGGATTTATTAGAGTAAGCTCTTTACCTATAGCTATACCTATAATCTTTATTAAGAAACCTGGTAGCGGTTTGCGCTTCTATATAGACTACTAAGCTCTTAACGCTATTACCATTAAGAATCGGTACCCGCTCCCGTTGATTTAAGAGACACTAAACTAATTAAGTAAGGCTCGCTACTATATAAGACTTAACCTTATCTACGCATTTAACTGCCTCCGTATTGTAAAGGGAGATAAATGGCTTACCGCATTCCGTACTAAATACGGACTATTTAAATACTTAGTGACGCCGTTTAGCCTCGCAAACGCCCCAAGTTTGTTCTAACACTTTGTAAATAATACCCTACGACCTTACCTAGACGTTTTCTATACTACTTATATTAACGACATCCTAGTATAGAGTAATAACCTAGCTAAATATAAAAAACACGTTAACCTTATCCTAGAAGCCCTATGTGGAGCTAGCCTATAATTAGATATAGATAAATACAAGTTCTATAAAATGGAAGTTCTATACCTTGGACTTATTATTTCTATAGATGGCATATAAATAGACCTAAAGAAGATTAAAGTAATTATAAACTAGTAAGAACCTAAGAACGTTAAGAATATAAGAGCCTTTATAGGATTTGCTAACTTCTACTAACGGTTTATTAATAACTTCTCCGCCCTAGTTTTACCCCTTATAGCTCTAATCTAAAAGAATAAAGCCTTTATCTTTAACAAGAAATATAAGAAGGCCTTTGCCTACTTAAAAGTTATATTCACTACCGCACCTATACTTTAACACTTTAACCCAAACCAAAAGAGTGTTATAGAGGCTAACTTATCTAACTACGTCACTAAAGGTATTCTGTCCTAGTATAATAAGGAATACTGCACCCTATAGCATACTTCTTAAAATAACTAAGTCCAGCCAAATATAACTACAAGATCTACGATAAGGAATTATTAGCTATTATTAGATGTTTTAAATAATAGCAACCCAAACTAGAAGGCGCCGGATTTCTAATTAAGGTCCTTAGCGACTATAAGAATCTACAGTACTTTACAACCACGAAATAGTTAAGTTATTATTAGGCCCGCTAGTTAGAATATCTATCTTATTTCTAATTCTTAATTATATACCGCCTAGGCGTTTAAGGTTAGAAACCTAATACCCTAACCTAATGTTTATAAGATATACCAGCATAAGAAGAAGCGCGTGCCTACCATAATTAAACCCTGCTTCGCCCTAAGCTATTTAACCCTTTTATTAAAGATGTTATAATACACGTCCTTAAAATAACTAGTTAATTAATTAAGCAGATAATAGTTAATAAATACCCAAATAATAAGTTTATCTAAGAGACGCTTAAGCTAATCCAAGATAGCGTTAGACGCTCTAAAAGGATTTCTCTAAGTAAATACAAAGCCTATGGAGACCGTTTATACTATTGGAACCGCCTAGTAGTACCTAACCATAACAAACTCAAGCTTAAGCTCCTTAAACATATATATAATCTACTAGTAGCCAGTTACCTAGGCTAAGGAAAAACCCTAGAACTGCTCTAACAAGAATACTATTAGCTAAACATATATAATATAATATAAAGATATGTCTCTAGCTGCTATACCTGCTAATAAGCTAAAGCTTTATATAAGATATATAATGGCTTTTTAAAGCCACTGCCTGTTCCGGACCAAAGATAGAAGGATATCTTAATTAACTTTATTATTAATCTTCCCGTAAGCAAAGGCTGTATAAACATTATAGTAGTTATAAACCAACTATCTAAGATAAGACACTTAATCGCCTACCCTAATATATTAACACCTGCTGTTACCTAACTATTTCTGGATTATGTATAGAAACTCTATAGGCTCCCTAAAATAATTGTCTCTAATAAAGGCCGCCAGTTTGTTTTGGTATTTTAGAAAGAACTAACTACCTAACTCCGCATTAAAGCACTATTATCTACGGCTTACTACCTAGAAATAGATGGTTAAACGGAACGTGCAAATACTATAATAGAATAGTATATTTGGATATACACGTCGTATTTATAGGACGACTAGATAGACTGGCTTATATTTACCAAGTTTACTGTAAATAACTCCGTCTTAGAAACTATAAAGGTCTCCCCATTCCTGGCTAATTATAGCTAGCACCCGCAAATGGGTTTTAAACCCTTTAGTAATATTCCTTGCCTAGCTTATTAGGCCGTATAAGTTACAGAAGCAAACAAATTTATAAAGAAGATGGAAGAACTATAAAAGTTCCTTACTAATGAAATAATATGGGCCCAGTTTGTCTATAAAGCCGCAGCAAATAAGAACCAAACCCTAGCACTGGCTTACTAAATTAGTGACTTTATCTAGCTAGACGCAAGAAATCTAAATATAAAATAACCTACTAAGAAACTTAATTGGAAGAACGCTGGCCCTTATAAGGTCGAAAAAGTTGTGTCTCCTTATGCCTACTAACTGAAGCTCCCTAATACGGTTAAAATCCACCCCGTATTCTATACGTTAGTCCTTCGCCCCGCTGCCCCTATATTAGACGCCCTGCCTAGACAGATCTAGAACCCTCCCCCACTAGTTAAGGTAGATAGCAAGGATAAGTACTTTGTTAAAAGAATTAATAACATTAAGTATAATAAACGGAAACGCTAGTATATATACCTTACGAAGTGGAGAGGCTTACTAAACCCTTATAGGAGCCTATTGACTCTATAGGACTTTTATAAGCCGCAGAAGACTTTTATAAACTCCACCTAGAACTACTACAGCCCTATCTTGCAGAAGCTCGAGTTTAAAGGGGGGGTACTATTATGGGACCACCCTGTAACACCTCGCATACGTCCACCTGTTTCCACCGTCTTAACCTCTATATTAACGACTCAGTTAATTAAGGCACGTAACGGCAATCTAAGGCAATTTGCTATTATGTGACGGTAATCTAAGGCAATTTGCTATTACGTGGCGGCAATCTACAGCAATCTGCCGTCCTCCACTATATTCTGCCAAATTCTGCTAAGATCTGCTAGGACTATAACCCGAAGCCTATTCTGCCCCGTGTATGTGTTAACTAAGCAACCAAGTTAACGATATATATACCCTTTTCTTCCCATTTCCCTACTTTCTTTCCCTACGCAACGTCTTGACTTTATTACGCAGTTTATGTACATAGCTTAATAATATCTACTTTGCTATATATTACTATCGCTTATGCTCGCTTTATGACATATAAGGTGTACGTAAGAGCACAAGGCTCTCCTATGGAGGCCCCTGTGGTTAGGTTCCGTAATAAGATCTTATTAATAAATCCTATGCTACTAGCACCTATATTAATTAGGACTTAAGTATTAGCCTATTAACCTTTCTACTAAAGACAGCAGTTAATAGTCATACTATAATCCTAAGAGTTAGGATTTATAACATCTAATGTATTTAATAAGATCCTATAATATAGCTGTCCCAGAAAACGACTTAACTCTAAAATATACCTTTTAGTAGTAAGCGGGAAGGGGTTCCTATAGAACATTAGTTATAACTTTATCCTTATAAGTAATACTTACTAGATATAGAGTTAGAGCTAAATAAAGATTAAGACTGGTAGCTAGAAGATCGGTATGGTAAACAGCTGCTAGTATTAACTATTTATAGATCTTTTTAGAAGGGGGCGGAGTAGTAGTTAAAGAGGTGGGAGCTACTTCTATATTTAAAGCAGAGGCCTAGCTTAGTGCATTATTCTTATTTAAAAGACCCTAGTAAGGCGTATCCTAGGGTCCTAGTATTAATATCTATAGCGTCAGGGTGCTTAGACTGGGATAATAACTTAGTAGACGTTTGCGGGGTTATTATATTATATTAAGGAGCGGACATTAGTGTTAGGCATAGTATATCATTATACCGTTTATTAATAATATTTATATAGACATTAAGGGCTCCTAGTAGGTCTATACTAATTAGGGAGGTTTTTAGTTTAGGGCTTAAAGATTTAATAAGGCTGTTAATTAGTGCGGAATTATTCTAACCTATTTCCTTTATATAGTAATTAAATTTAGAGATGTATACTAGAAAACTTTTCTTTTTTTAAGTTATATAGTTTATCTTCCTTTAAGTAGTAGCTTGGCGGTTTAGGTTACTATATATAGCTTTAAGAAGTATAACTAGGCTTTATACTAAGTTCGGCTAAAGAGGTTTAATAAGGTTAGCTATATCTCCTCCTAGTTAACTTAGGGCGTAGTAGAGTTAGTTAGCTTTAGTTAGATAACAGTTAGCATTACTAGTTAGCTTATTCTTAAGCCGGCTTAAAAATAACTAAAGCTCTTATTGTTTGCTAGTAAATACTAAAGGGTTTAGTAGTTTTTTAGATTGTTATAATATAGTAATTAGTTTTACTAGTAGGATAACTATTACTAGTTTAGGGCTCGCGTTCTATGTATTGGCTTCTAGTAATAGCAATTAGTCTTAAGGGCTTAGCGTAGGCGTCTTAAGGGTGCGGATTTCTTCTTAGATGGCCTTAATTATTTTCTGGTGCTATGCTTCTTGTTTAGCTTATTATTAAGCTATAGCAGCTTAGTTTTGTATAAGGGCGTCTATAACGTAATTTACGAGCAAGCTGGCCACCTAAGCATCCTGGCCACCCCACCCAAAACGTGACGCGTTAGCTAACTATTTCCTTAATGGCCACATCACAACAACAAGAAGCCCTCTTTTAAGAGGGTAGAATTGATTTGGCTATCAATGCGTATAAGCACGGCCAATTTACAAGTTTCCGAGCCGCCACTAGTACCTACAATGTGCCCCGGAGCACAGCACAGCTACGCGTTAAAGGCATTAAACTAAAACGCAATTCTATTGCACCAAATCGCCGTCTTACGCCAGTACAAGAAGAGAGCCTTAAGCAGTAGATTCTATTATTAGATCGACGCGGTATGCCGCCATAAATCAAGACCGTACGGTAGATGGCTAGTATTCTAGCTACCTAGCGTACTAGATCTGCTACCATACAACCTATTAGTAAGAATTGGGTATTAATATTTCTTAAGCGCCATAATAATCTATAATCTAAATATAATCGCAAGTGCGACTACTAGTGTGCTAAATGCGAGGATCCTATACTTATTTGGGCCTAGTTTAAATGTGTATAAGATATTAAGGTGGAATATAGGATTCTAGACAAGGATACTTAGAATTTTAATAAGACTAGCTTCTAAATAGGCGTTATTGCAACTATAAAAGTTGTTACTAGAACTAATAGAGCTGGCCAGCCTAGAATAACACAGCCAGGCAATTAAGAATGGGTTATAATTATTAAATGCATTAATGTAATGGGGGGTGCAATTCCACCGCTAGTTATTTTTAAGGCAGTAATGTACTAAGCTGCTTAGTACGAGGACGGTATTATTCCATATAACTAGTTAATTAGCGTTAGTGAGAATAGCTAGACAATAAATAAGATTGGCCTAACCTGGCTAAATCTATTCTATTAGTATATAAAAGATCGCACTATTGGCATATATTGGCTGCTTGTACTAGACGGTTACAGCAGCTACGTTAACCTTGAATTTGACCAGTTCTGCTTAGATTATAAGTTTATTATTGTCTGCATACTAGCGTATTTATTGCATTTACTACAGCCGCTTAATGTGGGCTGTTTCTTAGCGCTAAAGCAGGCCTACAGACGTAGCGTTGAACAGCCTATAGGCTGTGGTGTCAACCATGTTAATAAACGCGAATTCCTGCCACTGTATAGGTAGGCTAGGCAAATAGCGCTACATCAAAACAATATACTGGCAGGATTCGCAGCTACTAGCCTTATTCCATATAGCCCTAATCGCGTACTGTTATAGCTACACGCTAAATATTAGACGCTATTACCCCAACGCCGTCCGTCGTTAAATGTATCTTAGGTAGCTAAAACACCTTATAATATTACTAAGCTACAGGAGCAGACAGCCTTGCTAAAGCGCTATCTTTAGCGGCGTATGCATAGCCTACTAAGTCTAATAAAATAAGCCCTTGGCTAGCTTGTTAAGGGGTGCAAAATGGCAATATTAAGTGCTGTACTACTTGCAAGCGAAAATGAAAAGCTACGCATGGAAAACTATCGCTAGAAACGGAAGAGGGCAAAGAAGCGCACATATATAGCTAGAGGGGGTGTTTTATTAGGAGCAGAAGGGGCCTTTTGTGTATAAGCTGCCCAAATAGGGTTAGGAGAGGGGGTAGTAAATGCAGTGGCTAAGCGACCGCAGCGAGTACCACGTAAGTGCAGTATATGTAAATTAATAGAACACAATGCACGTATATGCCCTAGACGGCAAGTAACTAGTTAGTAGATAGCTACACTAAATACAACTATTCGTGGTTAAGTAATTTACATTATTCGGCCTTGGTAGTGGGGTAGGTGGCCAAGATGCTTAGGTGGCCAGCTTGCTCGTAAATTACGTTAAAGGACTTTTATATATCTACCAATTATTTCTAAAGTGCGGATATAATATTAGCGGCTATTATAGGGGCTTTAAGGTTATTTTATATTTTAAATGGGGTAGGGCGGAGTATAGGTTTTTAAGGTTTTAACGTAATGTAGTATTACAGAGTAAGTGTCACAGAGTAAGTATAAGTAACGATAATATGTAGCAAAGTAGATATTATTAAGCTACGTACATAAACTGTGTGATAAAGTTAAGACGTTGTGTAAGGAAAGAAGGTAAGGAAACGGGAGGAAAGGGGTATATATTGTTAACTTAGTTGCTTGGTTAATACGTACATAGGACAGAATAGGCTTCGGGTTGTAGTCCTAGCGGAACTTGGCGGAATGTGGCGGAATATAGTAGAGGACGGCAAACTGCCGTAGATTACCGTTACGTAATGGCAAATTGCCTTAGATTGCTATTATGAGTCTTAATTAACTAAGTCGTTAATATAGAGGTTAAGACGGTGGAAACAGGTAGATGTGTATAAGGTATTATAGAGGTGTCCCGTAACAGTACCCCCCCTTTAAACTTAAGCTTCTACAAGATGGGGCTATAGTAGTTCTAGGTAGAGTTTATGAAAGTCTTCTATAGCTTATATAAGTCCTATAGAGTTAACGGGTTCCTATAAGGGCTCAGTAAGCCTCTCTATTTTGTAAGGTATATATATTTATATTTCCGTTTATTATACTTAATGTTGTTAACTCTTTTAATAAAGTACTTATCCTTACTATCCACCTTAACTGGTGGGGAAGGGTCCTGGATTTGTCTAGGCAGGGCGTCCAATATAGGGGCAGTAGGGTAAAGGACTAACGTATAGAATACAGGGTGGATTTTAACCGTATTAGGAAGCTTTAGTTGGTAAGTATAAAAAGAGACAACCTTTTCAACCTTATAAGGGCCAGCGTTCTTCTAATTAAGTTTCTTAGTAGGTTATTTTATGTTTAGATTTCTTATATCTAGCTAGACAAAGTCACTAATTTAATAGGCCGGTACTAGGGTCCAGTTCTTATTTACTGCAGCTTTATAGATAGACTAGGCCCATATTATTTTATTAGTAAGAAACTCTTATAGTTCTTCCATCTTTTTTACAAATTTATTTGCTTTTGCAACTTATAAGGCCTAGTAAGCTAGGTAAGGAATATTACTAAAGGGTTTAAAACCTATTTATAGGTGCTAGCTATAGTTGGCCAAGAACAGGGAGATCTTTATAGTTTCTAAGATAGAGTTATTTACGGTAAACTTAGTAAATACAAGCCAGTCTATTTAGTTGTCCTGTAAATATAACGTATATATCTAAATATATTGTTCTATTATAGCATTTACACGTTCCGTTTGACCATCCGTTTTTAGGTAGTATGCTATAGACAACAGTACTTTAATGTGGAGTTGGGTAGTTAGTTCTTTCCAAAATATAGAGATAAACTATCTGCCTCTATTAGAGATAATTATTTTGGGAAGTCTATAGAGTTTCCATATATAATCTAGGAACAGTTAGGTAACGGTAGGCGCTAATATATTAGGGCAGGCGATTAGGTGTTTTATCTTAAATAGTTGGTCTATAACTACAATAATATTTATGCAGCCTTTACTTTTAGGGAGATTAATAACAAAGTTAATTGAGATATCCTTCTATCTTTAGTCTGGAATAGGCAGGGGCTTTAGGCAGCTGTTATACGTCTTATATAAAGCTTTGGCTCGTTGGTAGGTATAGCAGCTAAAGACGTATCTTTATATTATATTATATATATTCAGCTAGTAGTATTCTCATTGGAGCAGTTATAGGGTTTTTCCTTAACCTAGGTGGCCAGCTACTAGTAGGTTATATGCATATTTAAGGAGCTTAAGCTTAAGTTTATTGTGGTTAGGTATAACTAGACAGTTCTAGTAGTATAAGCGGTCTCCGCGAGCTTCATATTTACTTAAAGAAATCCTTTTTAAGCGTCTAACGCCGTCTTAAATTAGCTTAAGTATTTCTTAGATAAACTTATTATTTAGGTACTTATTAACTATTATCTATTTAATTAATTAATCAGTCATTTTAAGAATGTGCATTATAACGTCTTTAATAGGAGGGTTAAATAGCTTGGGGTAAAGCAGGGTTTAATTATAGTAGGTATACGCTTCTTCTTATACTGGCATATCTTGTAAATATTAGGTTAGGGCATTAGGCTTCTAGCCTTAAACGCCTAGGCGGTACATAATAGAGAATCAAAAATAGGACAGATATTCAAACTAGCAGGCTTAATAGTGGCTTAGCTGTTTTATGGTTATAAAGTATTATAGGTTCTTATAGTTACTAAAAACCTTAATTAGGAATCCAGAGCCTTCTAGTTTAGGTCGCCATTATTCAAAACATCTAATAATAGCCAATAGTTCCTTATTATAGATCTTATAATTACATTTAGCTAGGCTTAGTTATTTTAAAAAGTATACTATAGGGTGCAATACTCCTTCCTTATTATATTAAGACAGAATGCCTCTAGTAATATAGTTAGATAAGTCAGCTTCTACAATACTTATTTGGTTTAGATTAAAGTATTAAAGCACAGGTGCAGTAGTAAATATAACTTTTAAATAAGCAAAAGCTTTTTTATATTCTTTATTAAAGATAAAGGCTTTATTCTTTTGAGTTAAGGCTATAAGGGGTAAAATCAAGGCGGAGAAGTTATTAATAAACCATTAGTAGAAGTTGGCGAATCCTATAAAGGCTTATATATTCTTAACATTCTTAGGTTCTTACCAGTTTACAATTACTTTAACTTTCTTAGGGTCCATTTATATGCCGTCTATAGAAATAATAAGTCCAAGGTATAGGACTTCCATTTTATGGAACTTGCATTTATCTATATCTAATTATAGGCTAGCTCCGCGCAAGGCTTATAGGACTAGTTTAATATATTTTTAGTGTTTAGCCAGATTATTGCTATATATTAAGATGTTATTAATATAAGCAGTACAAAAGACATCCAGGTATAGGTGTAGGGTATTATTTATAAAGTGTTAAAATAAACTTAGGGCGTTTGTGAGGCTAAATAGCATTACTAAGTACTTAAATAACCTATATTAAGTACAAAATGCAGTAAGCTATTTATCTCCTTTCGCGATATAGAGGCGGTTAAATATGTGGATAATATTAAGCTTTGTGTAAAAGCGAGCCTTACTCAATTAATTTAGTGTCTCTTAGATTAATAGGATTGGGTATTGGTTCTTAATAGTAACAGCGTTAAGAGCCTAGTAGTCTACGCAGAAGCGTAGACTACTACTAGGTTTCTTAACAAAGATTACTAGTACGGCTATAGGTAAAGAACTTGCTCTAATAAATCCTTTATCTAGATATTCATCTAAGTACTTCTATAGTACCTAGAGTTTGTTCTAGAATATTTTATATAGCGGTCTAAATCTAGGGTGTTTTCCTTCTTTAATTACAATCTTATAATTATATAGACGGCGTTCCGGTAGCTTATTGGCTTTCTTTTATAAGAATATATCTAGATACTTATAGTACTCTATAGGTACTTTTATGGCGGGGTTAGTATACTTCTTTAGTGCTAAGGCCTTTTTAATATTGGCTATTGTAACAGTAAAGATCGTATATTCTGGTTTTCTGGCAAGTTATGCTAATAGAGTAGCTCCAATTATGTAGATATCTAAGGTATTAAGTAAATTTAGATCGTCCTTAGTCTCTTATATAATTTCTTATTTATATTAGGTTCGGTATTAGGTACGGAGTTAGTATTAGATTTAGGTTTGGGTTCTTTAAGTATCCTTTTTATAGTAAAATACCAGTTCTTCTGGTACTTTCGTATATTAAGCTTAGGCTTAGGCTTCTGCTTAGTTTAGGGCGGTGTAGTAGTTAGAGTTAGTTTGTGTGGCCTAGTATAATTTCTAGGTTCTTAGTAGACGTTAGTAGAAATCTTATATTAGTAGAATTTAGTGGAATTCTTAGGTTGGTGGAATTAGGTAGACTTTTTAAGTATAGGGTGGATATTAGTAGAAATTTTAGACTGGTAGATTCTAGTGGATTTTTCAGATTTTGGGTTAGGGCTTAAGTAGTAAGTTATAAAGCACTTCTACTTATAACAGGAGGCGGTAAATAGAAGCTTAAGGTTATCCTAATTAATAGTTACCTTATATAGCTTTATCTAGGGCTATCTAAGGATTACTAGGTAACCTAGGGTAGTTATAAAGAGTTTAATTAATTCTTTATAGTTTAGATATTAGAGTCTTAGGGCCACTATATAAGTAATACAGCCTAAGATAGTGCGTTTGCTATTAAATCTAAATACGTTAATATGCTAGTTAAGGGGTATTAGGGTAAACCTATTGTCTTATACAAAGATCTTATTAATAAATCCTATGCCGCTAGCTCCTATGTTAATTAGGACTTAAGTGTTAGCCTATTAATATAACGGAACCTTGTAGCTTAGACTACGGTGGGTCCTGTTATTGGGCTAGGTATGTAGGTATAAACAAAACAACAACGTAATAACAACTGGTAGAGTAGTTGCCCAATAGATTAACTCCAATTATATTTTAAGATTCACTATAAGGAGAGAACTATCTACAGTAGGGACTAAGGTCCTTTAAATACATAACTATACTCCTAAGAAATCCTCTCTTATACATAAGGTATGTGTTGTCTGTGTTAAACATAACATCCTTCCTATTTAACGCAGCCAACGCGTTTAATACCACGTGACCTCGGCTACTATTCCTTGTTATATGGTTCCACTAGATCTATCCTAGACTATACCTATATTAACCAACTAGCTTCCACCAACTCTTCTTTAAGTAGTTATAACATTGTACTTAAAGCGTCCGTAATATTATCTCCCTTCTCTTTATCTTTGTCCTTAAAGATTCCTAACATCTCCAAGTTGTCTACTAGAGGTATAATATCCGTTTAATTAGTCTGGTTAATATTTATACTTATTATGCCTAAAGCTTCTTCTTCTCTTTCCTGGGTTGAGTGTTGCCTTCGTACGGTTTCCTCCATACTGTCGCTAGGTGAAGTAATGGCGATTCCCTACTCTTGTTGTGCTAAAGAGGGGTTGGTTTGTGTTACGCTAGTAAGTCCTGCGTCTTGGCAACCCTCCTCTTACTCTAAGTGTACTAAAGCAAACGTTTAATCTTCCTGCGATATTCACTCCATTTCTAACGCTAAGTATGCGCGTCCTATGACTTTTAATAGTCTTCGAGTTCCCTAAGTAACTTATTATAGGGTCTTATGTTTAATCTACTACTATAAAGCTTAACGGTAAACTGGCCTCCGCGCTACTTAAGGTTTAACGTATCTTAGAAGAGTCCGCACGCGTCCTTAAAGCTTAACATTTGGCTTATGCTCGTCTTTAACGCCTTAAACGTGTCTATGAGAAGGTCCGTTCCAAGGAGTAGAAACTGGTTTAATAGGGTCTGTCTAAGCTGGGTAATAAAAGGACTAGCTCTCCTCCTATAAGGGAAATAATTCTAAGTAGCTTAACAATTGCTCCTTTTAGGTCCCCCTTAGGTAACTTATTCTTTAGCGATCCTTCTTTATTAATATTACCTAACCTACTTTCTTCCAATACTCCTATACCTTTCCTATAGCGTTCCTTAGGTTGCTTAGTGGTTCCTAGGTAGTCTTATTATAGCCTATCTACTTTACTTTGTACTATATTTCGTTATCTACATTCTTATGACCGATAATTTTTAAAACTTGCTATTTGTCTTTCTCTTGTCCTCTATATATGTCTGCCTTGTAGACTGGTAGCTTAATATTCCCGTATGCTAGCTCTAACATTGCAATATGCTATACAGGGTGTATTTTTATTTTGGCTAGTAGGTTTAACTTATACGTAACCAATAAAATTCTTTACTTAACTTTAAAAGGTCCTAGTTTAACATAGTTTAATTTCTTACTTGGTTGTCAACTCTTAAAATTTTTATATAGTAGCTATACTTTATCTCCCTCCTTAAGATCTGGTCCCTCAGATCTTTTAGTATTATAATACTTTTTCATTCGTTCTTATACTAGTTTAGCTGTTTCTTTAAGGTCTATATAAAGATTTATTAATATCTCCATTCTTTGTTTAGCTGTGCTACTCGTCCTTTTTACTTAATATAGCGATAACGATGTTCTTGGCTTATATCCGTAATTTATCTTAAATAGTAATGTCCCCATTCCTTCTTGTAGTATTGCATTATATGTAAACTATATAACTGGTAATAACGATACCCAATTATTCTATGCGTAATTAATATAATGCCTTAGATACTATTCTAGTATCTAGTTTAGTCTTTCCATTTATCCGTCCGTCTGCGAATAATACGCTATAGATATTACTACGCGAACCCCTTATTCTACCAGAAATACTTCCTAAAATGCTGCTATGAATCTTGGATCTCTATCTAATATAATTTTATCTAGTACTCTATATCTTATAAACACTTCCTTTATATAGATTCTAGCGACATCTTCTACTAATATTTCTTTAGTGCACGCTATAAAGTATGCCCACTTTATTAGCTTATCCACTATTACTAAAATCGCGTCATGATCTTGTCCTATAATAGGATCTCTTGACTTTAGTAACTTAACAATAAAGTCCCATAATATAACTTCCTATAGTTTTCCTGGTACCTTAACAGGTTATAGCCCTCTATACGGCTTATGCCTTGTTAGTTTATTCCTTTGGCAATCTAAATATTCTTTTATAACTTATCTTACTAGTCCCTAGATTCCTTAAATAATGTACTCCTTTTAAAGTCTTAACACTAAGCCTATAGCTCTATTGTGTCCTTATGTTATTCCCTTATAGAATTCTTTAATAAATTCTTCTGTAATAGACTTAGGCACATACGTTGCTTCTCTATTTTTGTATTACTCTAAGTCTAGATCCTCTGCCTATGTTTTTTAGATCTTCTGTGTCCAATTACTCTCTAGTAATTTATGGATTCGACTTTCTTTAGTCGCTATAATTCTTGGATAATTATACCTAATTAATCTGTCTTAATCCTTTTATAACAAAGCTCCTAATAGCTTTTTACTATTCTGTAGTTTAGCCTTTCTGCTTAGAGCGTCTGCTTGTGCATTATCTATACCCTTGGTATACTAAATTTTAAAATGGTATTCTGTAAGCATTTCCGCCTATCTAACCTGTCTTTGGTTAAGTTCCTTTGTTATTAGGAATCCTGTAAGGTTCTTATGGTCTATCTTAACCACAAATGGTTTCTCTGTGCCTTATAAGAATGCTCTCTATTTCTTAAGTGCTGTAACTATACCTAATAACTCCTTATTGTAAATGTCATAGTTTAACTCTGGTAGTGTTATTTTTCGACTATAGTATGCCACTGGGTGCTATCCATCTTAATGTTTCTATAGGAAGTATGCCCCTAGTGTAAAGTCTAATGTATTTGTTTCTACAACCATCTCTAGATCTGGTTGATAGATCTTAAGAACTGGCTCCTAGGTAAATAACTCTTTAATTCTTATAAATAGTTCTTATTACTCCTTTCCCTATGCCTACGGTTCTTCCTTCTTTATTAATTATGTAAATGGCTTAATATCCTATAACCATTGCGCTATAAACCTTCTGCAGTAATTATAAAACCCTAGGAATAATCTTAACTGCGTAATGTTCTCTGGTTCTTGCTAATTTACTATAGCCTTAATCTTCTTTGGATCTATGCTAAGCTGGCCTAGTTTAATAATAAATTTAACAAAATTGGTCTTTTTGGTAAAGAACTTGCATTTCTTAATTGCTACTGGCATCTATTCTTCTTATAGTTTCTTTAAAACCCACTTAATATGTTCTCTATATTCTTCCTCGCTTTCTAAGTAGATGATAATGTTGTTAAGGTATACTATAACAAATTTATTTAGGTGTTCTCCTAGCACACTATTAATTCGCTTTTAGAACGTTGCTAGTGCGTTTATAAGCCCGAATTGTATAACTAATGGTTTATATAGTCCTTCCTTTAACCTAAAGGCTGCCTTTTATTTGTTGCCTTCCTTAATTCTAATCTGATGGTACGCCCATCTTAGATCTATCTTTATAAAGATCTTTGCGTTGCCTATCCTATCTTAGATTTCGCTAATTAAGGGTAAAGGATACCTATCCTTCCTAGTAATGCTATTTAACTGTCTATAGTCTATACACATCCTAAGTTTTCCGTTTTTCTTTAGGATAAACAATACTGGATATCCTGCTAATAACTATAACGGTCTGATATATCCCTTTTATAAGTTCTCCTAAATAAACTCCTTAAGCGCTACTGACTCCGTTTCCGTAAGCTTATAAATTAAAAAGAACTTTGGACTTGTTCCCTCTTTTAATTCTATCTTATGGTCCCATGCTGTATATTTTAATAGTTTTTCACTTTCTGGTAACCATAACTTTTTACCATACTTGTAGTATCTCTTTGGTATATAACTTAAGCCTTACTTAGTCTCTTTATATGTTGCTCCAACTTGGTACTATACCAACTTGGTTTGCTGTCGCACTTTATACCATTATATATCCTTGATATTAACTTGACCTATAACCCAATTAATCTTTAGATTGTACTCCTGTAACTAAGGCATTCCTAGTATCGCCTCGTCCTATCCTAATAGTAGGATATTAAAAGACATTCTAACTGGTCTCCCTTTAATAGTTATCTGA
>Ga0307507_10000880_pt1 | contig 66789 bp, 54 predicted proteins | sample 7_EM_MG_FD_207223 | JGI IMG/M metagenome (GOLD analysis project Ga0307507, IMG submission 207223) | Populus trichocarpa ectomycorrhiza microbial communities from riparian zone in the Pacific Northwest, United States - 7_EM | ecosystem: Host-associated > Plants > Roots > Unclassified | place... | reverse complement strand
TGCACCGCGGCCACCACCCGGCGGCGTAGATCCTCTTGCGCCTGCGGGGAAAGCCGACGCGCGTCACGAACGTAAATACCCATACACGAACAACGATCACAAAGTGTTTGCGTTACGGGTCAATAAGTCGGTGATGGCGGCGGCAGAGCGCTTGCAGGTTCTGCGGCACTGTCGCCCCTCCCTCGGCGGGCTTCTGCTTGTCGAAGGGCTGGGCGTGGTCCAGGTCGCAGCGCGCGGCGGGCATCGCGCAGCCCGGGAAGGCGCAGTGCCGGTCCCGCATCCGCACCAAGCGGGCCACCTGCGCAGCCGGGCGGTAGGTGTGCGGGTCGGTGTGGGTCAGCGTTCCGTCCGGGGCCGTGAGCAGCCGCCGCCAGGTCGATCCGGAGGCGAAGGCCAGTTCACGAGCCTGCCGAGCCGTGATCGGCCCGTAGCCGCGCAGTTCGCCCGGCTCGTCGTCGCTGCCAAGCAGGGTGTCGATGCCGACCACAACTTGTACCAGCGCAGCGGGGCTCGGCGACAGAGGGGCGTCGGTTGTCCCACTGAGACGGACAACCGCACTGCCCGCACTGCTCGCGCCGCCTTCACCGCCCGCGCCGGCCGCACCGCCCTCGCCGCCTGCACCCGGAGCCCCCGCACTCTGCACCGCATCAGTACCCTGTGTCCCGTTGAAACGGACACCGATCCCGGACAGGATCAGCGCCGCGAAGGTATCGGCACGCCGCTGGTCCAGCGTGCGCTCATCGCCCGGCCCGCACACCCGCGCCCGCCGGTCCACCGCCGCCATCAACGCAGCGCCGGTCTCGGCCGTGGTGTAGAGCGAAAGCGTCGCCATCCCGTCCGCCTCCGGACAAAACACGACCCGCCGCCGCGCCCGCTCAAACACGTGCCGCCGCTGCCCGCCATTCGGATCGACCGCGACGACCGCCCGCCGTACCGCCTTGCGCGTGGCGGCGACGCTCTGACCAGGCATCCGGACCAGTACTCGCTCCTGCACAGCGCGCGCCGCGTCATCCTCCAGCGTCATCGTGCACTCGACCAGCGCACGCGCCTGAGCCCAGTCGATCACGCCCTGCGAAAGCGCATCCAGACACTCCGGAAACCGGGACTCAAGCATCCCGGCCTCGACCAAGCGGTTCTGCGCGGTGTTCGGCGCCCATCGCAGCGCTGCGCAGACCTCCGCCTCGGTGTTCCCCCGCTCGACACCCCGCTCCTGCTGCTGCGCACGGTCCAAGACACCCAAGGCCCGCAGGACCAGCGCTTGAGCACGCCGGGCCAAGCTCTCACAGGCCAGCAACGCTTCAATGCGCTCCGACGCAGACAACCGTTCGAAAGCGTCGCCCAACGCGCTCCCCGACGACTCAAGCGAAGCGATCTCTGACTCCACCACCACATCCACTGCAACCCGCCCCTTCCCCGTCTCGCGCCACTTGACGCAATGTCCTGCCTTACCTCAATTCTCCTGTAACCAGCAGTTATATGGCGTCGATTGGTAGAGATTCACCCGTTTGCTAGCTACCAAAAACACGAAGCGTGCATACTTGAACACCCTCCGCCTACAGGGTGAGATGCGCCACGCCCCCATGCCCATACCTTGCCTTTGCTGTGACGCTCAGCGAGAATTCTTACGAGATATAGACATGATCCTCGAAGATTTTACGGATGGAGCGGGTTTATGACGGAGATTGGTGTGATTCTCGACCATCGGACCGACATCCCCTCCGATCGCTTCGCCGCCTCCGCGACCTCGTCTTCGTCTGCGACAGCCCCCGGCCTAGCACAGCATCCCGCCTGGCATCAGCTAGTCGCCGCCGTAGAAGCAATCCGGCCGATGCAGGCTGCCGACGGCTCAATCCCCGCCCCAACACAAGACCAGCCCCAGCCCCAACCCCCCACCCCAACGCACGACCGCCAACTCACCCCGCCCACCCCCCACGCCGCCGTCGCTGCGCTTTTGAACGCCCTCGACACGCTGGCCCCACACTTCCCACACGACGCGGCCTACCACGCCGCCCTACGTGCGGACCTCTCACGGTGGGCCGACAGCGGGTTCGGCGTACCAGACTTCCTCGATTCGCTGCTCGCGTTCCGCCCCGAGTTGCAGCGGGTGGACGGGCTCGAGCACCTAGTCGTCTTCCCGATGTACACCCAGAACGGCAATCCCAATCGCAACCTCGAAGCCGTGCTGTTCCGCGTCGTCTGGCCCGACTGGCTGGCCGAGCTGGAGCGCAACCGCTACGACAACCCGATGTTCGTGCCGATCGCCTTCACCGCCTTCACGGCCGGCTACGACACCAACTCCGCCGTCCTGTTCCCGGAGACCGTCTCGGTACGCGAAGTGCCCGTCTACACCTGGGGCGCGATCTTCTGCGACCGCGAGGCCGCGCGCTTCCGCGTCGTGACCAAGGCCGCCGCCGAGACCGTCCGCCTCTCCCTCCCGACCGACGCGGCGTCCCTCCTCGCCTCCCAGCAGTCCGCGCAGGACACCTTCGTGCTCTGGGACATGATCCACGACCGGACGCACAGCCACGGCGATCTGCCCTTCGACCCGTTCATGATCAAGCAGCGGATGCCGTACTGGCTCTACTCGCTCGAGGAGCTGCGCTGCGACCTGACGACCTTCCGCGAGGCGGTCCGCCTAGAAGCCGAGGGCCTACCCCAAGCTCGCCCCGTCCAGTACAGCATCCTGTTCGACCGGCTCTTCCGCTTCCCGATCACCGGCAACCGGGTACGCAACTACGACGGCCTCGGCGGTCAACTCCTCTTCGCCTTCCTCCACAAGCACGACGTACTGCGCTGGACGGACAACCGCCTCACGATCGACTGGGAGCGCGTAGCACCCGTCGTCATCGACCTCTGCGAGCGCGTCGAGAAGCTGTACCGGGACGGGATCGACCGCCCGAAGACCGCCCACTGGATCGCTGCGTACGAGCTCGTGGCCGAGTACGTGACACCCAACCCGGCCTCCACATGGGCTCGCGGGCTGAACGCACCGTGGGCCGAAGCGCTCCCGCTCGACGGACCGCCGAAAGAGCTGGTCAATCGGGTGCTGCCGGACGAGTTCCCGCTGAGCATGTTCTATGAGGCCCTGGAGAAGAAGCTGCGTGGCGTGATCGCCTCAACCCGGGGTATCACCGGCCACAGCACCTCAACCACCTCACCCAACTAGCCAACCCCCACCCCCCACCCCAACCCACCCCACCCCCCACCCTCCATCCACGAACAGCGAGCCACCCAAGATGACCACTGCCCAGCGGAGGCATGACCCGGAACTGCGCGGTTTCGCCAGCGACAACTACGCGGGCATACACCCGGACATCCTCGACGCGATCGCCCTGGCCAACGGCGGCCACCAGGTCAGTTACGGAGAGGACGCCTACACCGAGCACGTGCAGCAGGTCTTCCGGGCACACTTCGGCGAGCAGGCCACGGCCTATCCGGTGTTCAACGGGACCGGGGCGAACGTCGTCGGGCTGCAGGCGATGACCGAGCGCTGGGAATCAGTGATCTGCGCCGAGTCGGCACACATCAACGTGGACGAGTGCGGCGCACCCGAAAAGGTCGCCGGACTCAAGCTGCTCACTCTCCCCACCCCCGACGGGAAACTGACGCCCGAACTGATCGCGCGGCACGCACGGGGCTGGGGCGACGAACACCGCGCGCAGCCACGCATCGTCTCCATCACGCAGACCACGGAACTGGGCACCTGCTACTCACCGGCCGAGATCTCAGCAATCTGCGAGCAGGCGCATCAGCACGGGATGAAGGTCCACCTGGACGGAGCACGGCTGGCCAACGCCGCCGCAACACTCAACACCCCCCTGCGCACCTTCACCACCGACGCCGGAGTCGACGTGCTCTCCTTCGGCGGGACGAAGAACGGCATGCTCCTGGGCGAGGCCGTCGTCATCCTCGACCCGGATGCCGTGCGCGGAATGCTCTTCCTACGCAAATCAGCGATGCAACTCGCATCCAAGATGCGCTTCATCTCCGCGCAGTTCGAGGCCCTGCTCGGCGGGGATCTCTGGCTGCGCAACGCGCGCCACTCCAACGCGATGGCCCAGCGCCTGGCCGCCGCCGTCCGCGGACTCGACGGCATCCAGATCACCCAGCAGGTTCAGGCGAACGCGGTCTTCGCCGTCCTCCCCGCCGACGTGACCAAGCGTCTGCAGAAGCGGTTCCGCTTCTACACCTGGAACGAGCAGACCGGAGAGGTGCGCTGGATGACCTCGTTCGACACCACCGAGCAGGACATCGACACCTTCGCCGCAGCAGTCACCGAGGAACTGCAAGCAGACGCTGAAGCACGCTAGCTCCGCCGCAGCACCACTAACCAAACCGCCTAACCAAACCGCCGCAACCGCAAGCTGTTGGACACCACGAACACCGACGAACCCGCCATCGCCGCTCCCGCGATCAGCGGATTGAGCAACCCCGCCGCCGCGAGCGGCAGCGCCGCCACGTTGTACGCGAACGCCCAGAACAGGTTGCCCTTGATGGTGGCCAGCGTGCGCCGCGAGAGCCGGATCGCGTCCGGCACCGACCGCAGGTCACCGCTCACCAACGTCAGGTCCCCGGCCTCGATGGCAGCGTCCGTGCCGGTACCCATCGCCAGGCCCAGATCGGCCTGGGCAAGCGCGGCGGCATCGTTCACCCCGTCGCCGACCATTGCGACGACGCGCCCTTCCGCCTGCAGACGTCTGACATGCTCGGCCTTCTCCGCCGGCAACACGTCCGCGATGACCAGATCGATGCCAACCTGCGCGGCAACCCGCCCCGCAGCAGCCGCGTTGTCGCCCGTCAACAGAACCGGAGTCAATCCAAGCCCTCGTAGCCGAGCAACCGCGTCAGCCGACGTCGGCTTCACCGCATCCGCGACAACCAGCACCGCACGGACCCGGCCATCCCACGCCACCACGACAGGCGTCGAACCGTCATCCTGTGCAGACTCATACACCACATCGAGTTCGGACAAGAGCGCTAGACCGTGATCGGCCAGAAAGCGAACACGCCCGACAACCACGTCGCGTCCCTCAACAACCCCCTCGACCCCAAGCCCATCCGTGCTCAAGAACTGCTGCACGCCCGGCAACTCACCCAGACGCTCCACCGCCGCACGCGCAACCGCACGCGCAATCGGGTGCTCGGAGGCCGATTCAAGCGCCCCGGCCAACCGAAGGATCTCGTCCTCGTCCTCCCCCACTCCCGGAACAACACCCACGAGCGTCATCACACCCGTAGTCACCGTGCCGGTCTTGTCGAGCACGATCGTGTCGACCCGACGCGTGGACTCCAACACCTCAGGCCCCTTGATCAGGATCCCAAGCTGCGCACCACGTCCGGTCCCCACCAGCAACGCCGTCGGCGTAGCCAGCCCGAGTGCACACGGGCAGGCAATGATGAGCACTGCGACAGCAGCCGTAAACGCACGCGTCGCCCCTGCCCCCTCAACCAGCCACCCCCCCAACGTCACCAGCGACAACGCAATAACCACCGGCACGAACACAGCCGAGACCCGGTCGGCCAGGCGCTGAACCTCGGCCTTCCCAGTCTGCGCCTCGACCACCAGCCGAGCGATCTGGGCCAGTTGCGTCTCCGCGCCGATCCGGGTCGCCCGCACCACGATCCGCCCGCCCGCATTCACGGTCGCGCCGGTCACCGCGTCACCCGGACCAACATCGACAGGCACTGATTCGCCGGTGAGCAGACTCGCGTCGATTGCGCAGGTGCCCTCCACAACCACGCCGTCGGTCGCCACCTTCTCACCCGGCCGCACCACGAACAGGTCGCCGTGGACCAGCCGCTCAACCGGAATCAAAGTCTCTCGACCATCGCGCAACACGGACACGTCCTTCGCGCCGAGCTGCAGCAGGGCCCTGAGCGCGGCGCCCGAACGACGCTTGGCCCGCGCCTCGAAGTAGCGCCCGGCCAGGATGAACACGATCACCGCCGAAGCCACTTCGAGGTAGATCGAGTCTCCCCCCGAGCCGTGCGCGACCAGCTCGAAGGTCATCCGCATGCCCGACCGTCCGGCGTCGCCGAAGAACAGCGCGTAGAGCGACCAGGCGAACGCGGCCAGGGTGCCCAGCGAAATCAGGGTGTCCATGGTCGCGGCGCGGTGACGCAGATTCGTATACGCAGCCCGGTGGAACGGCCACCCGCCCCACACGACCACCGGCGCGGCAAGCACCAGCGAAAACCACTGCCAGTTCCGAAACTGCAGCGCCGGAACCATCGCCATCAACAGCACCGGCACCGCAAGAACCGTCGAGACCAGCAACCGCCGGCGCAGCCCGGCATCAGAATCAGACGGCTCAGAACCTTCCGGCAAGGTCGCCGTATACCCGGCAGCTTCCACCGTGGCCACAAGATCCTGCGGAGCAAGCGTCTCCGGAAAATCCACGCTCGCCTGCTCGGTCGCGTAGTTCACCGTCGCCGTAACACCGTCGAGCTTGTTGAGCTTGCGCTCGATCCGCATCGCACACGAGGCGCAGGTCATCCCGCCGATGGCGAGTTCGATTCGGGTAGCCGTAGTCATGACACGCGACGATCAGGCAGCCAGCTGGTAGCCGGCCTCGCCGACCGCGGCTTGCACGTCGGCCGTGCTGATCGGTGCGCTGCTGGTGACGGTGACCCGTCCGGAGGCAAGGTCCACGTCGACCGACGTGACGCCGTCCAGTTCGCCGACCTCCTCGGTCACCGACGCGACGCAGTGGCCGCACGTCATGCCGGTGACGGTGTAGGTGGAGACGATGGTGTTGGTGTCGGTGCTCATCGGAGCCCTTCTTGATCTTGTCCGTCCGAAACGGACAACCGAATCCAGTTCCACTGATGAAAACTAGGAACGCACCAGCCGGGCGATCGCATCGGTCGCCTCTTTGACCTTGGCGTCCGCCGCGTCCCCGCCCTGGGCGACCGCGTCGGCGACGCAGTGCGCGATGTGCTCCTCCAGCAGCCCGATCGCCACGGACTGGAGCGCCTTGGTGGCCGCGGACACCTGCGTGAGGATGTCGATGCAGTAGTTGTCCTCCTCGACCATCCGCTGCAGGCCGCGGACCTGGCCCTCTATCCTGCGAAGCCGCTTGAGGTAGTCCTCCTTGCGCGGCGTGTACCCGTGCGCGTGTCCGTGCCCGTCCATGGCCCCCTCCGGCTCCTTCTCGGCTCCCTGCGTTCCTAAGACCATACCCCAGTAGGGTATGCACACCGCCGAGCGGGCGTCAACGTGCCGGGCTTGACTCGCTCTGGGAAGCTGTACCCGTGACCGAGCCAGCCCCCACAAGGCAGCTGATCATCCTTCGGCACGCGAAGGCCGCGTGGCCGGACGTCGAGGATCGGCTGCGCCCACTAGCCGACCGCGGCCGGCGCGACGCCCCGGCGGCCGGACGCTGGCTGCGCGAGGCCGAGCGACGGCTCGACGGCTTCCGGATCGACCGGGTCGTATGTTCCCCGGCCCGGCGCACCCGCGAGACCTGGGACCTCGCCGCCGCCGAACTCGACGATGCGCCCGCGCCGGTATACGACGGCCGCGTCTACGCCGCGACGACCGCAACACTGCTCGCCGTCGTACGCGAGACCCCGGCCCATGTGCGCGGGCTGGTGCTGGTCGGCCACAACCCGGGCATGCAGCACCTGACACTCGTGCTCGGGCACGACCGCCCGAGCGAGCCGCTGGATCGGGCACGTGAGAAGTACCCGACCTCGGGAATCGCACGGTTCATTGTCGAGGTCGAATGGTCGGACCTACTCCCTGGTGGGGCCCAGCTGGCCGAGTTCGCCGTTCCACGGGGGTCCAAGTGAGCGAGTCACTGCGCGTCCAGCTCAACGGCCGCGACGCCACCGTCGACGAGCTGGCCGCAGGGCTGCTGAGCGGCCACGGGCACTTCACCGCGATGCAGGTCCGGCAGTACCGGACCCGCGGCCTCGACTTCCACTTCGCCCGGCTGGACGCGGCGACCAGGGAACTGTTCGGCGTCGGCCTCAGCGCCGAACGCGTACGCGGACACCTGCGCCAAGCCCTCGGCGAGGACACCCGAGACGCATCCGTACGGGTCAACGTTTTCAGTGCGCCCCAGCTCACGCCCACACCACCAGAACCCGACACCCAGATCAGCATCCTCATCAGCGTGCGACCCCCCTACACCATGCCAACCGGCCCGGTGAGCCTGCGCACCGTTCCCTATCAGCGCCCGTTCGCGCACTTGAAGCACGTCGGCGGCTTCGCCCAGGGCCGCTACCTCGACCTAGTCAAGCAATCAGGCTTTGACGAAGCGTTACTGGTAGCCCACGACGGCACGGTGTCCGAGGGAGCGATCACGAATATCGCCTTCACCTCCGACGAGACGGTGATCTGGCCCGACGCGCCGATGCTGCACGGAATCGGCATGCAGGTCCTGGAGCGGGAACTTGCCACGGCGGGCGTGCCGTCGTTACGCCGCCGAGTAACCGTGAACGACCTGGCGTCCTTCGACGGCAGCTTCGTCACGAACTCGCGCGGCGCGGCCGCAGTAGGCCGGATCGACGAACGAGACATCCCCGTGGACGCACCATTCCTGGCCAAGGTCCTCGGCCTGTTCGAAGCCGCACCCTGGGACGCCCTGTAATCCTGCACCCCTCCAACCCTGAACCCCTGTAGCCCTGAACCCCTCGGGCAGTTACGCTATATCGCGAGTTACCGGGGACAGGCACGAGGGGATCGCAAGATGACCGAGGACGCAATGCCCGCCGCGAGTGGAACCGCCGACCTGCGGGTCTCCGACCGCGAGCGCGAGGAGATGATCACCCGACTGCAGGTCGCCTTCGCGGAGGGCCGCCTGGACGACGCCGAGTTCGACACCCGGGTACGCGCTGCCCTCTCCTCCAAAACCCGCGGCGAACTCGACCAGGTCGCCACCGACCTGCCCGCCGACCCCAACTCCACGTCCAACCCCGGCTCAGCCCTCGCCCTCGTGCACAGCAACACTCTGGTCCCGGTCGGCGTCCACAAGCCCGGCAAGCTTTCCCTCGCCTACAAGAACTCGCTGCGGCGCGGCGGACGCTGGCGGGTGCCGCCGAAGTTCACCGCCGTCTCGTACAAGGGCGGCGGCACCATCATCGACCTGCGCGCCGCCGAGCTGACCAGTGCGGCGACCACGATCCGCGCGGTCGCCTACAAGTGCCGCGTGCAGGTACTCGTCCCGCCGGGGATGCGCGTCGAGTTCTCCGGCATCGGCGTGACCAACACCGACGACGGCATGCACGACGCGTGGCCTGCCGACGCACCCTTGGTGCACGTGCTCGGCCTGGCCTACAAGGGAACCGTAGAGATTCGCACAATGCCGTACGGGTCCTAACGCCACCAACCCAACCAGCCCAACTAATCCGACGCCCGAGTAACACCAACCACAACCCCGGCAACCAGCACGAGCAGCAAGACCGCAGGCCGACCCGACTGCACTGCGTGCGAATGCGCCGCCTGATGCAGGCTCAACGTCACCAGAGCCACCCCAAGCGCAGTGCCAAGCGCCCGGGCCATGTTCACCAGCCCCCCGCCCGTCCCCTCAGCCCCGGCCCGAATCCCCGACATGATCAGACTGTTGTTCGCCGGCGCAAAGACCCCGAGTCCCAGCCCCAGCAACACGAGCAGCGGCACCAGCAACACCACCCGCCCAGGCGCAAACAACATCGCCGCCAGCCCACAGCTCGCGACAACCGACCCCGTCAGCGCACGACGACGATCGCTCCACCCGCCCGGCAGCACCCGGTCGCCCCCCACCGCCGCCACGGCGAACCCGGCCGGAAGCGCCGTGAGCACGAGCCCTGCCATCGCCAGCGAAGTCCCACCCGCCGTCAGCACCCGCGGCACCAACACCAGCGGACCGAACAGCACCAGATACCCACCGAGCGCTCCGACCAAGCCGAGCACGGTACGCCGCGTCCGCAACAACGCCGGGTCCACAAGCGGGTACTCGGCCCGATTCAGCCGCCGCACAAAACCAAAACCCGCCCCCACCGCCCCCACAAACAGAGCCACCACACTCACACGCCCAAGCTCCAGCCCCGACGCCGCCGAAATCGCCAGCAACAGCGCAGTGCTCGCCATCGCGAGCAACCCCACCCCCGGCCAGTCGAAGCGGCCTACCGGCGCGCGGGTCCGCGTCCGCGGCAGGAAGAAGTACCCCGCCACCAGCCCCGCCACGCCCACCGGGATATTGACCAGGAACACCCAGCGCCAGCCCAGCTCCGTCACGATCACGCCGCCCAGGGTCGGGCCGAGCGCGAGCCCGAGCGCCTGCGCCGCGGCCTGCACGCCCAACGCGGCCCGCGACCGACCGCGCGGTGCGCTTGTGACGACCAGGGCCACGCTGTTCGCCTGCATCATCGCCGCGCCGACGGCCTGCACGACCCGGAACCCGATCAACGCGCCCAGCCCCGGGGCGAGCCCACAGGCCGCCGACGCCACGGTGAACACCAGGAATCCGTACAGGTAGAGCAGCTTCCGGCCGTGCGCGTCGGCCAGTCGGCCGACCGGGACCAGCAGCGCGATCAGCGTGAGCAGATACCCGAGCGACACCCACTCGACCGCGGCGGCCGTCGCGCCGTAGCCCGCTTCGACGGCCGGGTACGCGAGCACCACGATCGAGGCGTCGAGCTGGCCCATGAACGCGCCGAGGCACACCGTCGCGACCGCCAGCCACCAGCCGCGCGGCCAGTCGCGCACCCGGGCCGGCCGGGGGGCTTCGGTGAACAGCAGAGCCATATCACCATGGTAACCAAACTATTCGGCAGCCGAACTAATCTGCAGCCGAAGTAAATCTGAAGCGACACCAAAGTGCCGCCGACGACCTCCCGTCGCGCAGATTACGCCGCAGGTCAGAGCACAGATCGTCCGTACTGACCCGAGTGCCGCGCAGTCCGCTCAAAAGTCCTGCACTGTATACCCGGCGTTCACCTTCACCGGCTCATCGATTCATCTCGGCTGCCTACGTTCGCAGACGTCAGCACACGTCAGGCTCATGACCGGCCGGAGGCTGCCCCGGCTCAGGGGCGGTAGCGCCGGCTCACAAGGAAGGGACTTCCCTCGTGAAGCTCCAGCGGTACGCCGCCGTCGCGAGCGCCGGCCTCATCGCCGCCGCCACGCTCTCCGCTTGCGGCTCCGACAACAACTCCCCGGCGGCTGGTAGCTCCTCGGGCGCCGGTTCGGCCTCGGCCTCGTCCTCCTCGGCGATCTCCTGCGGCAGCGGCACGCTGACGCTGGCCGGCTCGAGCGCGCAGAAGAACGCGATCGACAAGTTCACCAAGGACTACCAGACCGCCTGTTCGGGCGCGACGATCAACTACAACCCGAGCGGCTCGGGCGCGGGCGTCACCTCCTTCGAGGAGAAGCAGGTCGACTTCGCCGGCTCCGACTTCCCGCTGTCCGGCACCGACGTGGCCAAGGCCAACGCGCGCTGCACCGGCGGCGAGGCCGTCAACCTGCCGATGGTGCCCGGCGCCATCGCAGTCATCTACAACGTGACCGGCGTGACCACTCCGCTGAACCTGTCGGCCTCCGTCCTGGCCAAGATCTTCAACGGCAAGATCACCACCTGGAACGACGCGGCCATCACCGCCGAGAACCCCGGCGTGACCCTGCCCAGCACCAAGATCACCACCTTCCACCGCTCGGACAAGTCCGGCACCTCGTTCAACTTCTCGGCCTACCTGCACGGCATCGCGCCGGCCGACTTCCCGGCGGCGGCGAACAAGCAGTGGGCGGGCACCGGCGGCCAGGGCGCGAACGGCTCCTCGGGCGTCGCCCAGGCGGTCAAGACCACCAGCGGCGCGATCGGCTACGCGGAGATCTCCTACGCGACCGCCAACAGCCTGCAGACCGCCAAGGTCGGCAACGCGCAGGGCCAGTACGTCGAGGCCACCACGGCGAACGCCTCCGCGTTCATCGCCAAGGCCAAGGTCAACCAGACCGGCAACGACATCCAGCTGGCCTTCGACTACACCTACTCGGACGCGGCCGCCTACCCGGCCGTCCTGGTCACCTACGAGATCGCCTGTGACAAGGGCAACGACGCGACCCAGCTGCCGCTGATCAAGGGCTTCCTGAGCTACATGGCCAGCACCACCGCCCAGGCGGAGCTGCCGGCGGCCGGCTACGTGACCCTGCCGGCGAACATCGACACGCTCGTGCAGACCGCTGTCGGCTCGCTGAGCTAGCAATGCGCGGGTCCGCTCCGGCGGACCCCGACAGTCCGGCCCGGCTGCCGCCGCGGGTTGCACCTCCGCGGCGGCAGCCGGTCGGCTTCACGACACAGCACTGCACTGCACAGAGCACGGCACAGCACTGCACTGCACGGCACTGCACAGCCAGACCCAGGCAGGCCCAGCTCAGAGCCCAGCCCCTCCCCGTCCGCACGCCCGCATTGCACCGTCAGGAGAACGATGAGCGGCGAGTCGCCGGCCGTGACCGATCCCCCTGGTCCGGCCGAACCGGATAGCAAGACCTCCCCGTCCGAGCCGGGCCGCGGCCGCCGCGGTGCCGCCGCCGGGCTGACCGGCTCCTCGCGCCGGGGCGACGGGATCTTCGCCGGCACCGCACGGGGCTCGGCGCTGTTCCTGCTGGTGCTGATGGGCGCGATCGTGGCGTTCCTGATCACCCAGGCGGTGCACGCGATCAGCGCGGACTCGGTCAACTTCCTGACCGCGTTCGAGTGGAACCCGGACGAGGACCCCTCGGTCTGGGGCGTCGCGCTGGTCGCCTGGGGCACCCTGGTCACCTCGCTGTTCGCCCTGGCCATCGGCGCCCCGATCGCGGTCGGCGCGGCGCTGTTCATCAGCCAGTACGCGCCGCGGCGGCTGGCGCAGCTGCTCGGCTACGTGGTCGACCTGCTGGCCGCGGTGCCCTCGGTGGTCTACGGCCTGTGGGGCATCATCTTCCTGGTCCCGCACATGGGCGGGGTCTCCCAGGTCGTCTCGGACGTGCTGGGCTGGATCCCGATCTTCCACTACGACGGCGCGCCCTCGCCCCGCTCGGTCTTCGCGGCCGGCGTGGTGCTGGCCATCATGATCCTGCCGATCGTCGCGGCGATCTCCCGCGAGGTCTTCCTGCAGACGCCCCGGGAGAACATCGAGGCGGCGTACGCGCTCGGCGCGACCAAGTGGGAGATGATCCGGCTCGCGGTGCTGCCGTACGGGCGCTCCGGGGTGATCAGCGCGATCGTGCTGGGCTTCGGCCGCGCGCTCGGCGAGACCATCGCGGTGGCCATGGTGCTCTCGCAGACCAACACCTTCTTCACGCACTTCCTGGAGCCCGGCGGCAACACCATCGCGGCGAACATCGCGGTGCAGTTCAAGAACGCCTTCGACGTCGGCCGCGGCGCGCTGATCGCCTCCGGCCTGGTGCTGTTCGTGATGACCCTGCTGGTGAACTACCTGGCCCGGTGGATCGCCCGGCGCGGCGTGATCACGGACGACACGGCGGCGCAGCCGGTCCGCAGCCCAATCACGACGACCGACGCGGACGAGAGCCCGGTCGAGGCCTTCCAGCACAGGGACGCCGTCAATCAGAGGACAGCCGGCGCCCGCGAGACCCGCCAGAGCGACGTGCTGCGCGCCGCCTCCCTCACCGAGGTCGCCCCGCGCCGCCGGATCACCAACCTGCTCGCGCGGTCCGGCGTGGGCGCGGCCTTCCTGCTGGCCGTCCTGCCGCTGATCTCGATCCTGGTGCTGGTGATCAGCAACGGCAGCAAGCGGTTCGACCAGACCTTCCTGAACAACTCGATGCGCAACGTGTCCGAGTCGGACCCGGGCGGCGGCGCGTACCACGCGATCATCGGCACGTTGGAGCAGGCCGGCCTGGCCACCCTGATCGCGGTGCCGATCGGCGTGCTGGTCGCCATCTACCTGGTCGAGTACGGCCGCGGCGCGCTGGCCCGCTCGGTGACCTTCATCGTGGACGTCATGATGGGCCTGCCCTCGATCGTCGCGGGCCTGTTCATCCTGTCGCTGTGGATCCTGGCCTTCGGCTTCAAGAGCTCCGGCTTCGCCGGGTCCCTCGCCCTGATGATCCTGATGCTGCCGCTGGTGATCCGGTCCAGCGAGGAGATGCTCAAGCTGGTGCCGCACTCGCTGCGGGAGGCCTCGTACGCGCTGGGCGTGTCCAAGTGGCGCACGGTGCTGCGGATCGTGGTGCCCACGGCGCTGCCCGGCATCGTGACAGGCATCATGCTCGGCGTCGCCCGCATCATGGGTGAGACGGCCCCGGTGCTGCTGGTGGTCGGCTTCACCTCGTCGATCAACCCGAACCCGTTCAGCGGAGCGCAGGGCTCGCTGCCCGCGTTCATCTACAACGAGGCGACCCAGCCGTACCAGCCGGCCATCGACCGGGCCTGGGCCGGGGCGCTGACCCTGATCCTGATCATCATGATCCTGAACCTGCTGGCCCGGCTCATCGCCTGGTGGAAGAAGCCCGGCCGAGCTGCGTAAGCACGAATACCGACTGACAACCCCCTGTCCGCGTACGGAAACGAGGAGCCACGATGGCGACGAGGACGAACCCCTCCCGTCACCCGATCGACCGCAGCGCCTACGTCTCCGTCTCGCCGCAGACCCTGGGCCAGCTACGGCTGTTGACAGTCGGCCCGGTCGAGCTCAATCTCGACGGCATGGCGGTGCGGATCGCCGGGCGCGGCGTGCACATGGCGCCCAAGGAGTTCGAGCTGCTGGCCACGCTCATGGAGAACGCCGGCCGGCTGCTGACCCGCAGGCAGCTGCTCGACGCGGTCTGGGGCGAGGGCTACCCCGACCGCAACAAGACCCTCGACGTGCACGTCCGGCGGCTGCGCCGGCACCTGGAGATCGACCCGGACGCGTTCGCCCGGATGCGCACCGTGCGCGGCCTGGGCTACGTGTTCGACATCGGGGACTAGCGCGGACCTGGATTTGAACCAGAACGCGAATCAACACAGTCTTACCGGCGGCCCGCCCGGGCGTCCGACTGACCGCCTCAACTAACAGAGAGAGAACACGATGGCCAAGCGGATCGACGTCTCCGGGATGTCCGCCTTCTACGGCGGGTTCCGGGCGGTCGACGACATCAGCCTGACGGTCGAGCCGCGCACGGTGACCGCGTTCATCGGCCCGTCCGGCTGCGGCAAGTCGACGGTGCTGCGCACGCTGAACCGGATGCACGAGGTGATCCCGGGCGCGCGGGTCGAGGGCAAGGTCCTGCTCGACGACATGGACCTCTACGGCAAGGCGATCGACCCGGTCGCGGTGCGGCGCACCGTCGGCATGGTCTTCCAGCGGCCGAACCCGTTCCCGACCATGTCGATCTACGAGAACGTGGCGGCCGGGCTGCGGCTCAACGGCCTCAAACACAAGGGCGACATGAACAGCCTGGTGGAGAACTCGCTGCGCGGCGCGAACCTGTGGGAAGAGGTCAAGGACCGGCTGAACAAGCCGGGCTCGGGCCTGTCCGGCGGACAGCAGCAGCGGCTCTGCATCGCGCGCGCCATCGCGGTCTCCCCGGACGTGCTGCTGATGGACGAGCCCTGCTCGGCCCTGGACCCGATCTCCACCCTCGCCATCGAGGACCTGATCGCCCAGCTCAAGGCCGAGTACACGATCGTGATCGTGACGCACAACATGCAGCAGGCGGCGCGGGTGTCCGACCGCACCGCGTTCTTCAACATCGCCGGGACCGGGCAGCCGGGCAAGCTGATCGAGATCGACGAGACCGCGCGGATCTTCGCGAACCCGACCGAGCGGGCGACCGAGGACTACATCACCGGGCGGTTTGGCTGAGGCTCGGCCAAGGCCTCGGGTCAGACTCGGCCAAGCCTCAGGCGGCCCGCTGCGGTTCGCCCCGTCCCGGTACAGTTACCGGATGACCAGGAGCGAAGCGGCAACGGGCGGCGGCTATGTCCTGACGGACGTCGTCGCGCGGTTGCGGCGGGTGCTGCGCACGAGCATCCGCGCCGACTATCCGTGGGAATCGCTGCCCATGGCGCAGGTGGAGCTCCTCCAGTCGCTCGCGGAGTCCTCCCCGGCCCGGGTCGGGGACCTGGCGACCCGGCTGCGGCTGGCCTCGTCCACCGTCAGTGGGCTGATCAGCCAGATGATGGGCTCCGGCCTGGTGGTGCGGGGCACCGACCCCGCCGACCGGCGGGTCGCGGTGGTGGAGCTGAGCGCGGACGGACGGCGGCAGCTGGCCGGATGGCACGCGGCGCACCGGGAGCGGATCACCACGGCCCTGGGCGCGTTGGAGCCGAAGGACCGGGAGGCGATCGAGGCGGCGCTGCCCGCGCTCGGCCGGCTGGTGGATCAGCTGGCGGAGCAGCGGGCCGGTTGAGCCGGCGGGCGCAGCAGGGCCGGCGGGCTGCCGAAAACCGCTTGCGGCCGTCCTTAGACTCCGTCAGGTGACTGATACTGACGTTTCCGCGCTGCTCGCCGCCTACGACGAGCACACGCGCGCGTGGATTCCCGAGCATCCGCCGGCCGAGGCCGTCTACGTATGGGACGGCGCGCTGCTGCGCACGGTCGGCGAGCACCGCGGCTTCGTCGAGACCCCGAGGGACGCGCGGGTGCGCGGCGCCGAGCTCGACGCGCTGATCGCCCGGCAGCGGGACTACTTCGCGGCGCGCGCCCAGGCGGTGGAGTGGAAGACCCGGGCCCACGACCTGCCCGCCGATCTGACCGACCGGCTGGTGGCCGCCGGGTTCCGGCCCGAGGACCCCGAGACCGTGATGATCGGCGAGGCGGCCGCGCTGGCCACCGAGCCGGTGCTGCCCGAGGGCGTGACGCTGCGTCAGGTGACCGCGCCCGACGACCTGCGCCGGATCGCGGCGATGCATTCCGAGGTGTGGGGCGAGGATCACGGCCACCTGGTCGACGGCCTGGCCAATCGGCTCGCGGCCGGACCGGAGCACTTCGTGGTGCTGGTGGCCGAGGCGAGCGGACAAGGGGCGGGGCCGCAGGTGGTGTGCGCGGCGTGGCTGGGCCTGAAGGAGGGCACGGGCTTCGCCGGGCTCTGGGGCGGCTCGACGCTGGCGGCCTGGCGGGGCAAGGGGATCTACCGCGCGATGGTGGCCCGGCGCGCTCAGCTGGCGGTCGCGCAGGACGTGAAGTACCTCCAGGTGGACGCGTCGAAGGACAGCAGGCCGATCCTCGAGCGGCTGGGCCTGCACGCGGTGACGACGACCACCCCGTACGTGTGGTCGCCGCCCGAGGCCTAGCCCCAAGCCCAGCGAGACAGGACTACCGGACGCGGGCGTATACCGGCGTACCGATCTGGCCCAGGAAGCCCGCGACCGGGAGCGTCGCGGCGCCGCGGGCCACCGCGTCGGGTCCGAGTTGGCCGAGTTGCAGCTCCACATTGGCGAAGGCGTGGTGCAGCGCGTAGTCCCGGGCGATCGCGTGCACCCGGGGCAGCAGGCGGTCACCGAGCAGCAGCCCGGCCCAGCCGCCGATCACGATCCGCTCCGGGTTGAACAGGTTGATCAGATTGGCCACCCCGACGCCGAGGTAGACGGCGGTCTCCTCGAGCACCGCACGCGCCGCCTCCTCGCCGCGTTCGTCGGCGGCGAGCAGGGCGGCAAGGGCGTGTTCTTCGTCGAGGGCTGAGAGGTCGGCCGTGGGGCCGGACACGGGGCCCGCCACGGGATCGACAGCCACAGCCTCGCGGTAGCGGGCGATCACGGCCTCGGCGCCGACGTATGCCTCCAGGCAGCCGCGCGAGCCGCAGCGGCAGGCCCGGCCGCCGACCTGGACCGTGGTGTGGCCCCACTCGCCCGCGCTGCGTCCACTCCCCCGGTACGGCGAGCCGTCGGCCACGACGCAGGCTCCGACGCCCGAGCCGACCAGTGCGATGACCACGTCGCGCGCGCCGCGTCCGGCGCCGAACCACAGCTCCGCCTGGCCGAGCGTGGTGGCCCCGTTGTCGATGTACAGCGGAAGTTCGGCGTCCAGGTCGGCGGTCTCGCGCAGCAGGCGTTCGAGGGGGACGGCGTCCCAGCCGATGGTCTGGCCGTGCACGACACCATGATCGGCGTCGTCCGAGCGTCCGACCACCCCCGGGACGCCGACCCCGATGCCGACGATGCTCTCGCGCCGGACCCCGCTGTCCGCGATCACCGTGCGCAGCCCGGAGCCGATCCAGTCGACCACGGCGGCCACGTCGCGGCAGCCGTTCGGCAGCGGGTACTCGGCGCGGGCGAGCACCGACAGGTCGAGGGTGAACAGCTCGACCAGGACGCGGGTCTCCCCCACGTCCACCCCGATCGCGTGCCAGCGGGGGCAGTCCACCCGCAGCAGGATGCGCGGCCGCCCGCCCTCCGAGCCGACCGAGCCCACCTCGGCGACCAGGCCGTCGCCGATCAGGTCGCCGATCACGTTGCTGACCGACGCGGCGCTGAGCGTCGTCGTGTCGATCAGGTCCTGGCGGCTGAGCGGCCCGCCGAAGTACAGCCGCCGCAGCAGCAGCGCGCGGTTCGACCGCCGCAGGTCCCGCACCGTCCGCATGGCACGCTCGGCCATCCGCCCCTCCCGGTTCCGCAACGCACATCCCTTGACGGGATTATGACTCACGAGTTAAATCACAACACGAATTAAGTCAGGACACGGGCCGACCCACGGCACCGCACGGACCCGGTCACCCCTCACGAACTACGTCGATCCGCATCTGGCGGGCCGTTCGGCGCGGCGGCCGGAAGGCGAGTCCCGCATGGCCCCACCGAACCTACCGTTCCGGCGCGCTACACGTGTGCGCGCTCTCACCGTCGGCTGTTGCGGCGTGGCCCTCTCGGCCGGCGGCTTCCTGCTGGCCGCCCCGGCCCACGCGGCCGGGGAGACGGTGAACATCTATCTGACCACGACGAGCGACTCCGGCGGCCGCACCGTGACCCGCGGGCTGCAACAGCAGACCCCGGTCACCTTCGCGTCGGGCACCGGCAGCGGCGGCGTGACCATCGCGGTCAACGAGGGTACGAAATACCAGCAGTTCGTCGGCGCGGGCGCGTCGATGACCGACACCTCCGGCTATCTGCTCGGCAGCAGCGGCGCGCTGAGCGCGGCCACCCGCAGCGCCGTGATGACCAAGCTGTTCGACCCGACCAACGGCATCGGCCTGGACTTCCTGCGCAACCCGATGGGCGCGTCCGACCTGGCCAGGTACAACTACTCGTACGACGACATGGCCGCCGGGCAGACCGACCCGAACCTCAACAACTTCTCGATCAGCCACGACCTGACCGACATCCTGCCGCTGACCAAGCAGGCGGAGCAGCTGAACCCGAACCTCAAGCTGATGATGGTGCCGTGGAGCGCCCCGGCCTGGATGAAGTCCGACGACAACTTCACCAGCCACAGCTTCCTGCAGTCCCAGTACTACGCCGCCTACGCGCAGTACTACGTCAAGACGATCCAGGCCTACCAGGCGCAGGGCGTGCACGTGGACTACGTCTCGGCGCAGAACGAGCCGGGCTGCTGCGACGGCTCGACCTACCCGACGATGAACTGGAACGGCAACGGCCTGGACTTCTTCACCGTCACCAACCTGCTGCCGGCCCTGCACGCGGCCGGGCTCACCACGAAGGACCTGGCGCTGGACTGGAACTGGAGCAACTACGCCTCCTACGCCCAGCAGGAGGTCAACGACGCGACCGTGCGCAACGACCCGCTGTTCGGCGGCGTCGCGTGGCACGGCTATGACGAGGGCAGCGCCGCGGAGCAGACCACGGTGCACAACCAGTACCCCTCGATCGGCCAGTTCGACACGGAGCACTCCGGCGGCACCTGGATCGCGAACCAGCAGAACGAGGACATGAACAACATCATCGACTACACCCGCAACTACGGTCAGTCGGTGGTCAAGTGGAGCCTGGCGGTGGACCAGAACATGGGTCCGCACAACGGCGGCTGCGGCACCTGCACCGGCCTGATCACCGTGCACAACGGCGACAGCAGGAGCGGGCAGGTCGACTACACCGTCGAGTACTACGACATGGGCCAGCTGACCAAGTTCGTCAAGCCGGGCGCGTACCGGATCGACTCGACCGCCAGCTCGACCGTGCCGAACGTGGCCTGGATCAACCCGGACGGCTCGAAGGCCCTGGTCGCCTACAACGGCAGCGGCTCGACCCAGACCGTGCACGTCAACTGGGGCGGCGAGACCTTCAGCTACGCGCTGCCGAACGCGACCAGCGCGACGTTCACCTGGGCCGGCACGCAGGGCACCGGTGGCGGCGGCACGACCGTGACCGGGCCGGTGACGGGCTACCAGGGACTGTGCCTGGACGACCGCAGCGCCAGCACGGCGAACAACAACCCGGTCCAGGTCTACACCTGCAACGGCTCGACCGCGCAGAGCTGGACCTACGACTCCACCGCCACCACGCTGCAGGTGCTCGGCAAGTGCCTGGACGTGGCCGGGGCCGGCACGGCGAACGGGACGCTCGTCGGGCTCTACGACTGCAACGGCACCGGAGCACAGGTCTGGCAGCATCAGTCCAACGGCGAGTACCTCAACCCGAACTCCGGCAAGTGTCTGGACGACACCGGCTTCGGCGCCTCCGGCACCCAGGTCCAGATCTGGACCTGCGGAGACAGCAGCAACCAGCAGTGGAGCCTGCCGTAAGGACGGCCCTTGAGGAGCAGGCAGCGGACGTGATCCTGTCCGTTTGAAGTGGACAGAAAACGCGCTCGGGCGTGTTGCGTATCCCCGGCCACAATGACCGGATCTCGCGACCCGTCCGAGCGCGTTTTCTGTCCGTCTCAGCAAGACACAGGGGACTGATACCTATCTGCGCCGGTCAGTCCACCTCGGCAACCGCCTGCGCGAACTGCGCCGCGTACAGCCTGGCGTACGCGCCGTCCGCCATCAGCAGCTCCTCGTGCGTGCCCTGCTCGACGATCTGTCCGGACTCCATCACCAGGATCAGGTCCGCGTCGCGGATCGTGGAGAGCCGGTGCGCGATCACGAAGCTGGTGCGGCCCTGGCGCAGCGAGTTCATCGCCCGCTGGATGAGTACCTCGGTGCGGGTGTCCACCGAGCTGGTCGCCTCGTCCAGGATCAGGATCGCCGGCTCGGCCAGGAACGCGCGCGCGATCGTGATGAGCTGCTTCTCGCCCGCGCTGACGTTGCCGCCCTCGTCGTCCAGGACCGTGTCGTAGCCGTCCGGCAGGGTGCGCACGAACCGGTCCACGTGCGTGGCCCGCGCCGCCTCCACGATCTTCTCCATCGGCGGATCGTCCGCGCCGTAGGCGATGTTCGCCGCGATCGTCCCGCCGAACAGCCACGCGTCCTGCAGCACCATCCCGGTCTTCGCCCGCAGCTCCTCGCGGGAGACCCCGGCCAGGTCCACCCCGTCCAGGGTGATCCGGCCGCCGGTCACCTCGTAGAAGCGCATCAGCAGGTTGACCAGCGTGGTCTTGCCCGCGCCGGTCGGGCCCACGATCGCCACCGTGTGGCCCGGCTCCACGCTCAGCGACAGGTCGTCTATCAGCGGCTCCTCCGGCAGGTAGCGGAAGGAGACGTGCTCGAACTCGACCTTCCCGCGCACCTGGGCCGGCAGGCCCCGCGCCTCCGGCTCCGGGCTCTGCTCCTCGGCGTCCAGCAGCGCGAAGATCCGCTCGGCCGAGGCCACCCCGGACTGCAGCAGGTTCGCCATGCTGGCCACCTGGGTCAGCGGCTGGGTGAACTGGCGCGAGTACTGGATGAACGCCTGCACGTCGCCGATCGAGAGCGTCCCGGAGGCCACCTTCAGCGCGCCGACCACCGCGACCAGCACGTAGTTGATATTGCCGATGAACATCATCACGGGCTGGATCAGGCCGGAGACGAACTGGGCCCGGAAGCTGGACTGGAACAGCTCCTCGTTGTGCTCGCGGAAGCGCTCCTCGGCCTCGGCCCGGCGGCCGAAGACCTTGACCAGCGAGTGGCCGGTGTACATCTCCTCAATGTGGCCGTTGAGCTTGCCGGTGACGCGCCACTGCTTGATGAACTGCGGCTGCGCACGCTTGCCCAGCCTGGCCGCGAGCAGCACCGAGATCGGCACGGTCACCAGCGCGATCAGCGCCAGCTCCCAGGAGATCACGAACATCATGGTCAGCACGCCGACGATGGTCAGCAGCGAGATGACCACCTGGCTGAGCGTCTGCTGCGTGCTCTGCGCGACGTTGTCGATGTCGTTGGTGACCCGGCTGAGCACCTCGCCGCGCGGCTGCTGGTCGAAGTAGCTCAGCGGCAGCCGGGCCAGCTTGGCCTCGGACTGCTCGCGCAGCCGGTAGATCGCCCGCTGGACGACCGTGGTGGTCACCCACCCCTGCGCCAGCATCAGCGCCGAGGCGCACAGGTAGATCAGCGCGACCAGGCCGAGCACCCGGCCGACCGCGTCGAAGTCGATCCCCGCGCCCGGCACCAGGTTCATCGCGTTGAGCAGGTCGGCCTGGTTGCCGTGCCCCTCGGCGCGCAGCCGGGCGATGAACTGCGCCTTGGTGACCCCGGTCGGGATCTGCCGGCTGAGCACCCCGTCGAAGATCAGGTCGGTCGCGTGGCCGAGCACCTTCGGACCGAGCACGCTGAGGCCGACCGAGAGCGCGCCGACCAGCAGGCCGAGCACGATCAGGGCCCGCTCCGGCCGCATCATCCGCAGCAGCCGCAGGCCCGAGTTCTTGAAGTCCAGCGACTTCTCGGTCGAGCGGCCGCCCATGAAGGCCATCGGCCCCGGACCGCGCATGCCGCCGGGTGCCGGACCCGGACCGCGTTTGGGTACGACGCGCTCGCCGTTGGCGGCCGGTGCGCCACCGGCCGCGGGCCCGGACCCGGCCCCGCCTCCGGCAGAGCTCCCGTTCCCGCTTCCGTTCCCGTTCCCCGTCTGCTGGCTCACGCCGCCGCCTCCTGCTCGGTGAGCTGGGAGAGCACGATCTCCCGATACGTGCCGTCCACGTCGTCCATCAGGGATCGATGCGTGCCGACGCCGACCACGCGGCCCTCGTCGAGCACGATGATCCGGTCCGCGTGCCGGATCGTGTTCACCCGCTGGGCCACGATCACCACCGTCGACTCGGCGATCTCCGGCGCGAGCGCCCGCCGCAGCGCCGCGTCGGTCGCGTAGTCGAGGGCCGAGAAGGAGTCGTCGAACAGGTAGATGTCCGGACGCCGCACCAGTGCGCGGGCGATCGCCAGACGCTGGCGCTGGCCGCCGGAGACGTTCGTGCCGCCCTGGGAGATCGGAGCCTCCAGCCCCTCGGGCATCGCCTCGACGAAGTCCCGGGCCTGCGCAACGTCCAGCGCGTGCCACAGCTCCTCGTCGGTGGCGTCCGGCTTTCCGTAGCGCAGGTTCGAGGCCACCGTCCCGCTGAACAGGTAAGGCCGCTGCGGAACGAAGCCGACCGCGTCCGAGAGCACGGTCGCGTCGAGTTCGCGCACGTCCTGCCCGTCCACGCGCACGGAGCCGCCGGTCGCGTCCATCAGCCGGGGGATCAGGTTGAGCAGCGTGGTCTTGCCGCTGCCGGTGCCGCCGATCACGGCCACCGTCTCGCCCGGTCCGGCGGTCAGGTCGATGCCCTTGAGCACCGCGTGCTCGGCCCCGGGGTAGCGGAACTCGACGTTGTTCAGCTCCAGGTTCCCGCGCACGCCCTCGATCGGTGTGGGGTCCCCGGACAGCACCACGCTGCTCTCGGTGTCCAGCACCTCGGAGATGCGCTCGGCGGAGACCTCGGCGCGCGGCACCATCATGAACATGAAGGTGGCCATCATGACCGACATCAGGATCTGCATCAGGTAGCTGAGGAACGCGGTCAGCGCGCCGATCTGCATGCCGCCGCTGGCGATCCGGTGGCCGCCGAACCACAGCACCGCTACGCTGGACAGGTTCATCACGGTCATGACGGTCGGGAACATCATCGACATCAGCCGGCCGACGCTGGTCGAGACGTCGCGCAGCTCGGTGTTGGACTCGTCGAAGCGGCGGCGCTCGGCCTCGTCGCGGACGAAGGCGCGCACCACCCGGATGCCGCTGATCTGCTCGCGCAGGATCCGGTTGAGCCCGTCGATCCTGGTCTGCATGGTCCGGAACAGCGGCCGCATCCGGGAGATGATCAGCGTGATGGCCACCGCCAGCAGGGGCACGATGACCAGCAGCAGGCTGGAGAGCGGCACGTCCTGGTTCAGCGCCAGGATGATCCCGCCGAAGCACATGATCGGGGCGCTTACCATCAGGGTGAAGGTCAGCAGCGCCAGCATCTGGACCTGCTGCACGTCGTTGGTGGTCCGGGTGATCAGCGACGGGGCGCCGAACCGGCCCACCTCGCGGGCGGAGAAGTCCTGCACCCGGTGGAACACGGCGGCGCGCAGGTCGCGGCCCACCGCCATCGAGGTGCGGGCGCTGAAGAACACCGCGCCGACCGAGCAGCAGATCTGGCCGAGGGAGATCAGCAGCATGATCCCGCCGAGGGTCAGGATGTAGCCGGTGTCCCCCTTGACCACCCCGTTGTCGATGATCTCGGCGTTGAGCGTGGGCAGGTAGAGGGTGGCGATGGTCGCCGCGAGTTGCAGCCCGACGATCAGCGCCAGGGGTCTTCCATAGGGGCGCAGGAAGGAGCGCAGAAGCTTGATCAGCACTCGGTTACTCTCAGTTCGGGCAGGGACGGGCAAACGGTCGGTCCCCGGTCGACCGGTCAGCTCTCTCGTTACTCGATGATGGGCGTCGCGCCTGACGCGGGGCTGACAGCGGCTGACGCGCCGTCGCCCGCAGTAGCCTGGGTCGGTTCGGCCAGGGCGCGCAACTGATTAAGCGCGTCCCGCAGCAGGATCCGGTAGTGCGGCGCATCCGACTCGTCGGACTGCATCCAACGCTGCATGGCCACGCGCTGGGCGCCGAGCACGGTCGCGGAGATCACCGCCGGAAGCAGGTCATCCGGTTCGGTGCCGGTGCGGGCCGCGATGGCTTCCAGTAACGGGATCTGGGCCTCCACGACGTTGCGTACGAATTCCCTGGACAGCGATGGCGTGCAGTGGATGAGTTTGGCCACGTCCCGGTTCGGACCGTGGCCGTGATCCGCCAGCACGGCGTTCATGAGCGCGTCGAGCAGCGGTTCCCGGGCCGGGCGGGCGCGCAGGTTCGCGGCGATCCGCTCCACGTGGGCGTTGCGCAGGGCGCAGATCGCCTGCTCCCGGCTGGAGAAGTAGTTGTTGAAGGTGCGCGGGGAGACCCCGGCGGCCTCGGCGATGTCCTCGACCCGCAGGTTGTCGAAGCCCCGTTCGAGCGCGAGCCGGACGGCCGCTGCGCCGAGGGCCTCACGCGTCGCCAGCTTCTTGCGCTCGCGCAGGCCCAACGCCCGGTCGTCGGCCGCCTCTTCGGTGTTCAGGTCCCTCTGCACCTGCCGACCGTAACCCAAACTTGCGTATCACGCAATAATGCGCAAAGCGAAAAAATTCTGAGTGCGCAGGTTGTCTGCCGGTCCCTTGATACGTCCGAACGCGTGCAGTGCTTGAGGCAATTCGACTGATATGCCAATGTCGGAGGCGCAGCAGCCCGACGAGCAGTCAGGAGGGGCGGCCGTGCTCGACGACCACGGGGTGGCCCGCGCGATCCTGGACGGCTCCGGCGCGGGCATCGGCGTCTTGGGCCCGGACCTGCGCTATCTCTACGTGAACGACGCCCTGGCCACGCTCAACGGCATCCCGGCCGCGTACCACGTCGGCAAGCGGATCCCGGAGCTGCTGCCGGATCTGGACTTCGCGCCGATGGAGAAGGTGCTGCGGGCCGTGCTGCGCGACGGCGGCCCGCAGTACACCACGGTCACCGGGCGAACGCCCTCGGACGCCTCGGCCGAGCCGCGCTGGTGGGTCAACGCCTACAACCGCCTTGAGGACGAGCACGGTGCGGTGCTCGGCGTGGTCGGCGTCGTGATCGAGGTGACCGAGACGTACCGGGTGCGGCAACTGCTCGACCGGGCCCGTACCCGGCTGGCGCTGCTCGACGAGGCGGCCACCCGGATCGGCACCACCCTGGACGTGGAGCACACCTGCAAGGAGCTGACCCGGCTGCTGGTCCCCCGGATCGCCGACCTCGCCGCCGTGGACGTGCTCGACCTGGACGGCGCCCCCGGCGTGCTGCCCGCCCACGGGTCGCTGCGGCTGCGCCGGGTCGCGCTGAGCAGCACGGCCCGGCTGGGGAAGGCGGCGAGGCAGTTCGGCGCGATCGGCCACGTGCTGCTCCCGCAGGCCTCCTCGGCGGTGGCCCGCTGCCTGACCGAGCAGCGGCCGGTGATCGCGAGCCTGCTCGACGACCACGACCTCACCGTCGGCATCACCGGCGACCTCCCGGACCCGGAGCGGCTGGCGCAGTACCGGAAGCTGGGCCTGCACTCGGCGATCTTCGTGCCGCTGACCGCGCGGCGGGACCTGGTCGGCGCGGTGGTCCTGGTCCGGGCCGGGGCCTCGCCGGAGTTCTCCCAGGAGGACGTGGACCTGGTCGCCGATCTGGCCCGCCGGGCCGCGACCAGCATCAACCACGCCAAGCGGTACGCGCACGAGCATCGGACCGCGCTGGTGCTCCAGCAGGCGCTGCTGGCCGCGCCGAGGCCGCCGCACCCGGACGTCAAGACCGCCAGCCGCTACCTGCCGACCGGGGCCGACATCGAGATCGGCGGCGACTGGTATGACACAGTGGCGCTGCCCGGCGGCAAGACGCTGCTGGTCGTCGGGGACGTGATGGGCCACGGCTTCGAGGCCGCGGCGGCGATGAGCGAGTACCGCTCGCTGCTACGCACGCTCGCCCTGCAGAGCGACCAGCCGGAGTGGATCCTGACCGAGGCAGAGCGGATCGCGGACGCGCTGGCCTTCGCCCGGGTGGCCACCTGCCTGGTCGCGGTGGTGGACCCGGCCACCCGCACCTGCCGCTTCGCCAACGCGGGCCACATGCCGCCGCTGCTGGTCCGCCCGAACGGCGGCTGCGAGCTGGTCCGCGTGCCGGTGGACCCGCCGCTCGGCGTCGGCCCGAGGCTCGGCGGCTCCACCGGGCATCAGCAGTCGTCGATCCCCTTCGAACCGGGCGCGACGCTGCTGTTCTACACGGACGGGCTGGTCGAGCGGCGCGGCAAGGACATCGAGGAGTGCCTTGCCGCGCTGACCCGGCTGGACCTCGACCCGGAGCGTCCGCTGGAGCAGCTGCTCGACACGGTGCTGAGCCGCTTCGACGTCGGGGCGGGCGAGGATGACGTGGCGGTGCTGGCCGCCAGGTTGTGTTGAGGGAGGGCTTATCAGGCCTGCTACTCGGCCAGCCAGGCGGCGATCCGTTCCCCGATCATCAGTGTCGTGAGATGAGTGTTCGAGGACGGGATCAGCGGCATGATCGACGCGTCCGCGACCGTGAGGCCCGGCACGCCGTACACCGCGCCGCGCGCGTCCACCACCGCGCCGGCCGCCGGGTCCGGACCCATCGCGCAGGTGCCGGCCGCGTGGTGGTAGGTCCAGGCCGCCGACTTGACCGCCTTCGCCAGCTGCTCGTCCTCCTCGATGCCGGCCCCGGCCCACTGCTCCGGACCCGAGGCCAGGTCCGCGAGCGGTGACTGCGCGCCGATCCGGCGGGCCGAGCGCACGCCCTCGACCATGCGAGCCACGTCGTACGGGTCCTCCAGCAGGTTCAGCCGGATCCGCGGGGCGGCGGCCGGATCCGCCGAGGCGAGCTTGACCGTCCCGCGCGAGCGCGGGGTCATCACCGTGGCCGAGACCCAGAACAGCTGCGGCGTGCCCGCCGGGACGTGCTGCATGTCGTAGTCGGAGTCCTCGTCGCTGCCGCTGTTCCAGGTGGCCGCGATCTGGAAGCGCGGGCCGTCCGGCTGCGCCTCGGCCATCGGCCACATGACCGAGATCCCCGGGTGCTCCTGCAGGTTCGCACCCACGCCGGGCAGATCCACGTGCACGTCGATACCCAGCGCGCGCAGTTCGTCGGCCGGGCCGATGCCCGACCGCAGCAGGATCGCCGGCGAGCAGTACGTGCCGCCCGCCACGATCACCCGCCCGGCGCGTACGACGCGGCCGTCGGCCAGCACGACTCCGGTCGCGCGTCCATCCTCGATCAGGACCCGGTCCACCGGCGTATCAGGGAGCAGTTTCAGGTTGGCCCGGCCGCGCGCCTGGGCCAGATAGGTCATCGCGGCGCTCATCCGCACGCCGTCGATCGCATTGACCGGGGCTAGTCCGAGCCCTACCGCCCCGGGCCGGTTGTGGTCGGGTATCTCCGGGAACCCGGCCGCCACGGACGCCTCGTAGGCGGCCGCGTTCACCCGTGTCAGCTCCTTGGGACGATAGCGGCGGATCGGCAGCGGGCCGTCGCTGCCGTGCCAGCGGTCTGTGAAGTCCAGGTCGTTCTCGACCTTCAGGAAGGCCGGCAGCACCTCGGCGTAAGACCAGCCGGGGTTGCCCCGGGCCGCCCAGCCGTCGAAGTCCCGGACCGTGCCGCGCAGGGCTATCGTCCCGTTCGTCGCCGAACAGCCGCCGACGACCCGCGCCCGGGCCACCACGCCGCCGGTCAGCTCGTCGGTGAAGGCCCAGTCGTGGCTGCCCGCGGAACGCCGTCCGTCGCGCAGGTCCTCGGGCAGTCGGTCGATGCTCGGATAGTCGGGCCCTGCCTCGATCAGCACCACCCGGTGTGCGGGATCCTCGGTCAGCCGCGCGGCGAGCACACAGCCCGCAGCCCCGGCTCCGACGATCGCGGTCTCCACTTCATATACGACATCGGACATGCCACGCCCCTGTTTTTTGCAGTTGTTCGGCCGCGGCGCAGCGCCTCCGCGGCAGTCCCACGCATTCAGCAGACCAAAAGGAGCCGGGTGACACAAGGGGCGGCCGTTGCCTAATGGAAACCGTTTACGCACAAACCCGAGGCAATCGGGGCGCACCACCGGCCGGAGTCGAGGCGTCTTTTCAGTTGGGTCACATGCGCTTCTCAGGCGCGTGTGGCACTTTCGGTTCGGTATTTGTCATATATGGCGTGAGACTCCGGTCGAGCGTTGGGGCGCGACCCGGGACCGCGCTCCCGTCCAGGTAATCCAGCGGAAAGAGGGGACCGATGACGGCCGACACCCAGACGGCAGAGGTCACGGCGATGAGCAAGGAGCAGCGTGAGCAGTTCGAGCAGGACGGCTTTCTGATCGTTCCCGGGGCGCTCGACGGATCAGAGGTCGCGTACTACGCCGAAGCGCTGGACCGGGTCTACGAGGCGGAGCGGGCGGCTGATCGGCTCTCCCCAGAGGGGGCGATGCACAAGCTGAGCGCGGTGGCGAGCTGCCCCGAGGCGGCCGGTCTGATCGACCATCCGAAGACCTTCCCGCTGGTGTGGTCGATGCTGGGCTGGAACATCCACATCTACCACTCGCACCTCGACGTACACCCACAGATCCGGGTCGCCAAGCCGTATCGCTACGAGTGGCACCAGGACGGCGGCCGGCAGAACCGGGAGATCGAGACGGACCCGCGGCCGCGCCTGTCGGTGAAGATCGCCTACTGGCTCTCGGATGTGTCGCGGACCGGGCGCGGCAACTTCAAGGTGGTGCCGGGCAGCCACCTGCGCAACTGGATCGACGGCCCGCCGCGCCGGGACGTGGAGTGGCCGGAGCCGCGGGGCTCGGTCGAGGTGTGCGCAAACCCGGGCGACGCGGTCTTCTTCGACCGCCGCATCTGGCACACCCGAACAAACAACTACTCGAACCTCACGCGCAAGGGTATCTTCTTCGCGTACTCACATCGTTGGACGTACGGACGCGACGACAACGACGCGCTGTCCGGATCGGACGCCTACCGGAACTTCAGCCCGATCCAGCGTCAGCTGCTCGGCGCGAGCTTGCACACCGGGGACCAAGTCCCCGGCGACCACCAGTGGGGCCACTATCCGGAGACGACCCCGCTGCACGGCTTCTTGAAGCACCACGACCTGCTCAACCCCGCATACCCACCGCTCAAGCCCTGATGGGGGCGGCGGACACCGCGAGTGTGCGGTGACCGCGGCGACAGAACGGCCCCGGGCTGGCCCCACGCTGCCCGGGGCCGTGCCACGCGAGGAATACTCGGGCGGTGGCGAGCGATACCCCGGCAGTGCCGGCCGGTTGTGGTTGTCCGTTTCAATCAGACAGCGAGAGCGGTGCCGGTCGTCCGTCTCAATCGGACATTGTGACCACCGGCCCTCTCCACTCACACCGTCCGTCTCAACCGGACATTAAGCCGGTTTCATCAGCGGTCGATGTCCGCCTGAATCGGACATATCCGTTGACTGCGCGTCAGATCGCGCACGATAGTTGAGCTCTGTCCTCGCCGCGGCGCCGGCGTGCGGGGCTGCCGCTCGTCCGAGCGCGGTTCCGCGTCGATGCCGACCGGCAAGGAGGAGTGGCCGCATGCGCGTGCCGCGTTATCCCAGGGCGACTGATCGCAGCGCTCTGCACCAGCTTCGAAGTATTCGTCTGTTCCGGGACCTGCGCGGACGTCCGCGCCGCGCCCGAATCGTCGGTGCCGCCTGCGCCGTGCTGCTTGGTGCCGTCGGTGCGCTGTTCCCGCTGCTGGCGCAGACCGCCAGCGCCGACAGCACGGGCAGCCTTCCGACGTGCCCGTTCTGGACGACCGCCACGCCTCCGCAGCGCAGCGTGACTCCCTGGGTGCCGCCGTTGCAGACTGCGCCCGCGGTGAACCTGACCTCGCGGCTGGCCGCACCGACCGGGGTCACCGGAACGCTGTCCGGCGGCCAGGTGACGATCACGCTCAACCGGGTGCCGGGCGCGCAGGCGTACCGGGTGTGGCGCAACGGACAGTCGGTGGCCTGGATCACCGACTGGGGTCAGACCACGCTGACCGCCGTGGACACCGCACCATGCCAGAACGCCTTCTACTCGGTGGTCGCGCTCGCCGACCAGAACGGCACCGACGCCTCGATGGGCCAGCTCTCCGCGCCGTATCAGCTCTCTGTGAACGGCGTCGTGGTGCCGTGGCAGACCCCGGTCGGCAGCACCATCGCGATGACGGTGACGTCCTACAACGACGGCGGACTCACTGCGTCCGGCTACAACGCGGGACTCGGCCTCTGCGCTGTGGATCCACGGGTCATCCCCTGGGGGACGTACTTCACCGTGCCCGGGTACGGGACCTGCTACGCGGCCGACATCGGCACCTGGATCCAGAACGACACGGTGGACGTGTGGCTCCCGGGCTCGCAGGCGAACGGCTGGGGCGTGCAGAGCCGCACCGTGACCATCATCGCTAATCCATATGGTGGCAGTGGCGGGACGACCAGCGCGAGTCCGAGCCCGAGCGCGTCGGCCAGCGCAAGCGCGAGCGCCAGTGCCAGCCCTAGCGCCAGTGCCAGCGCGAGCCCCAGCGCCAGCCCCACCGGCGGCACGGGCACCGGCGGGAACCTGGTCGCCAACTCCGGCTTCGAGAGCGGCGCGCTGAGCCCGTGGACCTGTGACGCCGGCACGGGAGCCGTCATCTCGACGCCGGTGCACGCGGGGTCGCACGCCCTCGCGATCACGCCGACGTCCTCCGACAACGCGCAGTGCTCGCAGACCGTGGCAGTGAAGCCGAGCACCACGTACACGCTGAGCGGCTGGGTGCACGGGAATTACGCGTACCTGGGCGCCGACGTGCCCGGCGGCACCGGGTCGAGCACATGGACACCTTCGGCCTCCGGCTGGAGCCAGCTGAGCACGACGTTCACCACCGGCGCGAGCACGAGCTCGGTGACGGTGTGGGTGCACGGCTGGTACGGGCTCGCGACGGTCGATGTGGACGACGTGTCGCTGAGTTGAGGTGAACTGAGCTCATAGACCGGAGGACCACGCACGCCCGTGAGCGCCCGCGCCCGCCCAGGATCGATCAGGATCCGCAAGGCCCCTGAAAGGTCCAGACCATCCCTCCCGGGCAGCGTGGACTTAAGGCAGCTTCAATCCGGGTGCAATCCGTCCAGACACCCTTGACGGGCCAATTGGTCTAGTCCATTGTGAAAGTCCGCCCTGCTGTCGCGCACTCCACGGTTGCGCCAGGCGTCGGGGCGCCAATTCCACTCGGACCGGACGGCGACCGGTTCGCATCCGCTCGCACCCGGCTCCCGGAAACGGAGGCCGGGTGCGGGCCGACGTGAACGGAGAAACCGTTGAGAAGAAAGCAGTTCACCGCGCTCGGCGCGGTGGCCGCGGTCGGCATCGCGACCGGGGCCACCTTCGCCCTGGCGACCTCCAGCAGCGCGGCGACCACGGCGCTGTCCAGCAACTGGTACGCCTCGGCGCCCTATGTGTTCGTCAACGACACAGCCACCCCGAACCTGGGCACGGTCATGGACGCGACCGGCCAGAAGGCCTTCGAGCTCGCGTTCATCCTGGACTCGGGCGGCTGCACCCCCTCCTGGAACGGCACCGACAACGTCTCGTCCGACACCTCGGTCGGCAGCCTGATCAACACGGTGCGGGCCAAGGGCGGCGACGTCTCGGTCTCGATCGGCGGCTACGGCGGCACGAAGCTGGGCCAGGACTGCGGGACCCCGACGGCCACCGCGGCCGCGTACCAGCAGGTCATCACGAAGTACTCGATCCACGCGATGGACTTCGACCTCGAAGAGCCCGAGTACGAGAGCAGCACGGCCGTCGCGAACGAGCTGGGCGCGGCGAAGATCCTGCAGCAGAACAACTCCGGACTCGTCGTCACGGTGACGATGCCCGGCACCACCTCGGGTACCGGCTACTTCGGAGGCCTGCTGCTGGACGAGTCGAAGTCGATCGGCTTCACTCCGGCCAGCTTCGCGATCATGCCCTTCGACGGCGGCTTCAACGGCGCCTCCTCGCAGACCGCCGCGCTGGAGTCCTTCCACAGCCTGTTGGAAACCCACATGGGCTGGGACAGCTCCACCGCGTACACGCACGAGGGCGTCTCGATGATGAACGGCCGCTCGGACAGCGGCGAGTACTTCTACCAGTCCGACTTCCAGACGGTGCTCACCTACGCGGAGAACAACCACCTGGCCCGCTACACGTTCTGGGACGCCAACCGAGACGTGCAGTGCGCCAGCAACAACGGCACCACGTCGAGCTCGTGTAGCAGCGTGACCCAGAACGCCTGGGACTTCACCAAGTACACGACGATGTTCGCCGGCGCGACGCCGCCCACCACGACCCCGACCGGCGGCACCAGCGCGAGCCCGACCGGTGGCACCGGAACGTGCACCGCAGCCGCGTGGGTGTCCACGACGGCATACAACGGCGGCGCAGTCGTCAGCTACAACGGACACCAGTGGACCGCTAAGTGGTGGACCCAGGGAGACATCCCCGGCAACAACTCACAGAACGTCTGGACCGACAACGGAGGCTGCTCGGGCTCGGGCACCAGCAGCTCACCGACGCCGACCAGCGGCACCGGAACCGGTACGTGCACGACAACCGCCTGGGTGTCGACGACGGCATACAACGGCGGCGCAGTGGTCAGCTACAACGGACACACCTGGACCGCCAAGTGGTGGACCCAGGGAGACATCCCCGGCAACAACTCACAGAACGTCTGGACCGACAACGGAGCGTGCTGACCGGATCAGCGGGAGCACCAAGCGGGATACCAGGACCGTGACGGCGGCACCGACCAGCAGGCCGACGATCACGTCGTGCGGGTAGTGCATGCCGAGGTAGACCCGTGAGAAGCCCTCGAGTACAGCGAGGGCCGCCGCAATCAGCCCGAGCCGCCGGTGTAGCAGGTAGACACCGGCGGCAAGGGCAGCTGCAATGGCCGAGTGGTTCGACGGAAACGAGTAGTCGGTCGGCCCGGGGCAGGCCACGACGGTGTACGCGTGCGGGATGGTCAGGCAGGGCCGCCGCTCGTCGAACAGGGCTTTGAGAAGCATGTCGGCTGCGACTGCCGCCCCGATGCCCACGACGACCGCGAACAGGCGGAGCGTCGCCGTCGGGGCGTGTTGATCAGACGCAGCGTTGTCAGGCACGCCTTTGTCGGACACAGCGTCACGCCGGGCCAGCCACCAGGCGGCCACGAGCAACACGCCGAGCGCGACCAGGCTCAGCGACGTGTACGCGTTCATGGCCCCGTTGAGCCAGTGGGTATCGCGCGCGAACGAGGTGATATCGGTGTACAGCCCGCCGTCGATGTTCGCCGCCGTCATCTGCTCTCTTCCTCAAATCTACATGCTTGTAGAATTTCTACGAGATTGTAGATGATGAACGGCGGTTGAACACACCGGATGGCGGCCGTGAGGCCGGGAATCAGTGGCGAGGGACGCCGATGTAGGCCGCTTCGAGCAGCTCGTGCAGGTCGTGAGCGGCGTCCACAGCACAGAACCCTGCGATGGCGACCATGAGTGCGACCACGACCTGTAGCGGCCAGCGACGACCCGGCGGCGGGGCGAGCAGCGCCGCCACCCGGCGCGGGACCGGTCCGGCTGTGACCCGTCCGGTGACTCCCACAGCGACGCGCCCGAACGCGATGCCGAGCGCAGCGACCGGGAAACTCTGCCGCCGCGTATGCTTCACCGCCAGCGCCGCACGCGCGATCGTCTCGGCGACGAGTCGCCGGTCCCCGACGGCCGCCGCAGCGCGCTCGTCAGCCCAGCGCTCGACCGTGTACTCGACGGCGGCAGCCAGCGGGCGCAACAGCGGGTTGGCCGCCGCGGCGAACCGGGCCGCGCTGGTAAAGGCGTAGTGCCGACCGGACAGGTGCGCCCGTTCGTGGGCCAGCAGCGCCGCGCGGCCCGCGTCGTCGAGGGTGTCGAGCATCCCGGCGGAGACCACGATCCGGCCGGGCCGGCCGGGCACCGTGTACGCGTCCGCCGAGGCGTCCTCGGTCACCACCACCTGGCCGCGCCCCGGCAGGCCGCGCGCGTGCCGGAACGCCTCGGCCAGCGCCAGGCCGCGGCGCAGCGCGAACCGGGCCGTCGCGGTGAGCGCCGCACCGAGCAGCGCCCCGGCGACCACCGCGGCTCCCGCGCTGATCGAGTCGCCGCGGCCGATGACGGCCGGCGACCACGAGCCCAGCGCGGCGACCGCCGGAATCCGCAGCAGCGCGGCCAGCGCGGCCAGGGCCAGCGCCACACTGCTGCTGGCCGCGAGCGCGACCGCCGCACCGGTGAGCAGCCAGGTCGCGCTACGCGGTTCGACCCGGGCCGCGATCGGCCGGGCCAGCGCGAGGACCGGCAGCGGGAAGAGCAGCGTAAGGCAGACGACGAGGCGCAGGGTCACGGGGCCGCACCGCCGCCGGGAGCCTCAACCTGCTCGGGGGCGCCGCCCAACAGACGGCGCAGCAGTTCCTCATCGCGGTCGGGCAGGTCGGCGACGAAGCGGGAGAGCACGGCCTCGCGGTCTGCCGCGCCGTCCAGCAGCGCGGTCAGCCGACGGGCCGCCAGACCCGCTTCGTCGGCCAGCGGCGCGTACCGGAACGCGCGTCCTTCGCGGCTGCGGGCCAGCACCTTCTTGGCGTGCAGCCTGGTCAGGATGGTGACGACGGTGCTGTACGACAGCTCTCCGGCGAACTCGGAGCGGGCCAGCAGGCCGCGCACCTCGCCGGGGCTCAGCGGCCGGTCGGCCTGCCAGAGCACGTCGAGTACCGCCGACTCCAGCGCGCCGCGCGCTCGTCGCGGCGCAGCATCTGACGGGCCCGGCAACATCCGTCCAGTGTGCCACGGGCTGCGCCGAGCGGATGAAACCCGTCGGCCGGACCCGCGAGTGCAGCCACTTGGCCGTCCGGATCAGGTATCGGTGGACGGCAATGGGCATTCGCAGAAGTACCGCCGTCGCCATCGGTGTGCTGATCGGATTATTTTCGCTGCACGGGGTCACGGCAGCCGTCGCGCCGCCGCTACTGGTCACCGGCGGGTACTCGACCAGCACGCTGAGCCTCGCGACGACCACGGACACGCTGCCCGGCCTCGGCGCCCTCGCGTACGCGGCGGGTGCGGGTGCGGTGGTCGTCCGGACGTACCAGCTCACCAACCACGGCGAGGCGACGATCGTCGGGATCGTCGTCAGAGATCCGGACGCGGGCGGTCCGGTCGGCTGCGGGCCGCGCGGCCGGGGACCAATCGAGGTGGCGGCCTGGTCGTCAGCCACGTGCACAGTCCGGTTCACAGCAGTCGCGGGAGCACATCGCGCGCACGTGGTCGCCTCGGGAGTGGTCGACGGAGTCGGCGCGGGCATCAGTGCGTCCGCCGAGGCCGGCTACTTCGCCGCGACGCCGGGGCTGCGTCTGCGTGAATCCCTCAGCCCACGGACGGGCACGCCCCGTGAGGCGGCGACTGTGTCGGTCGGTGCTGCGCTGCGTGCGACCTACACGCTCAGCAACAACGGTGACACCCCGCTGGTCAACGTGTCCGTCGCCGACAGCCAGCAGGTGAGCGGGCTCACGTGCGGAGCGGGCGCCGCGAAGATCAGTGTCCTGTCGCCAGGTGCGTCCACGGTCTGCACTGCGGTGTTGCACGCGACCGCAGGGTTGCACAGCGGATCGGCGAAGGCGACCGGAACCGAGCCGCAGCGTTCGATCTCGGCCCCCGGCCCCGGGGCGCCAACCAGCGTCGAAGCCACAGCACACACCACGTACATCGGTGCTGTCCGACCGACGATGACGACACAGGCACCGGCACCCAACCGAGCTCCGCCGAACATTCGCCCGCGGGCGCTGCCGCAGACAGCGCCCACTCAATCCGCCCCCGGCCAATCAGCGTCGGGTCAATCACTGGCGGGCCAAACAGCCCCAGCTCAAACAGCACCGCCAGCCGTACAAAAACAGACTGTCAGTTCAACTCGCGGACACAGCATGTTGCCCACGCTCTTCCGTCGACACCACCATGCCGTCAGCCTGCTGCTCATCCTTTTCGTCGTCGCGCTCGTGCCCGCTGTCCGCTACCTGGTGCGGCGCGCCTGAGCGACGGCCTCTCCGGTCACGTCCAGGAAGCGGCGCACCACCTCGAGGTCCCGGGCCTCGAACGCGTCCATCGCCTCGACCACGCGGCCGATCAGCGGGCCGAAGAAGGTCCAGCCCAGCTCCACCGCCCGGTCCGTGACCGCCAGCAGCACCCTGCGGCGGTCCGCGGTGTCGCGCTCCCGGCTGATCAGCCCGAGCCGCTCCAGCCGGTCCACCAGCGCGGTCACCGCCGCCGAGTTCATGCCGAGCCTGTTTCCGAGCCAGCCGGGGGTAGGCGTCACATCCGCGGTCCGGGCCGCGTCGAGCAGGCAGATCAGGGCACGTACGTCGGTCGGATGCAGCCCGTTGTCCGCGGCGAACTGCGCTGCGAACAGGTCGAGCTGCACTGTCACGCCGCGCAGCAGGTGCACGAGTTGCAGCCGCGGATCGTCGTCCGCCGGCCGGACCGGCCCCGCCGCCTCAACCCCGGCCCCAACCTTCGCCTCCGCCTTTCCCATATTATCTCACTCGCTTAGTATTTCACTCGTCGAGTTAGATTACCGGGAGCGGGGTCACTGTGCCAATCGACGACTACTTCGCGACCTACGACGCGCTGCTCGAACGCTGGCAGGTCCCGGTCACGGCGCTGGACGTGCCGGGCGAGTTCGGCACCACCCGGGTCAACGCCTGCGGCCCCGAGGACGCGCCGCCGCTGGTCCTCATGCACGGCGGCCGCACCGCCTCGCCCGGCTGGTTCGACAACGCGGCCGAGCTGAGCCGTGAGCACCGGGTCTACGCGATCGACACGATGGGCGACCCGGGCCGCAGCGTGAACGACGGCCGCCCGATCACCTCGAGGGCCGACCTCGCACACTGGCTGGACGCACTGATCACGGACCTCGGCCTGGATCACGCGGACTTCTGCGGCCACTCGTTCGGAGCCTGGCAGGTACTGACGTACGCCCTGCGCACGCCCGATCGCGTGCGCCGGCTCGTCCTGCTCGATCCGACCCAGTGCTTCGCAGGGTTCAAACTCGGCTGCCTCTGGCACGCCGCGCTCGGCTTTCGGCCCGGCGGCTCGGTCGAGAGCTATCTGACCTGGGAGTCGGGCGGAGCGGGCCTCGACCGGCAGTGGCTCCGGTTCCAGCTGCTCGGGTCGGCGGCGCCGACCGGAAAGCTGATCGCCGCCCGCAAGCCGAGCGCCGAGCAACTCAGCTCACTGACCTGCCCGACGCTGATCCTGCTGGCCGAGCGCTGCCGGGTGCACGACGTGGCCAAGGTGCGGACCGTCGCGCGGCGCACTCTCCCGCACGCGCAGATCGAGACGCTGCCCGGCGTGTCGCACCACATGATCCCGTTCGAACAGCCCAAGGTACTCAACCGCAGGCTGCTCGAATTCCTCGCCTGACCCGCACTCACCCGCACTCACCCGCGCGCCGAACGCCCGTTTGTGTTTTGCTCGTAGCACCAGCAGCGAGGAGGGCGTCAAATGACGCAGGAGACTACGGCCCGCGGCCGGGTCCGCATCGAGCAGGGGCACAAGCGGGTGCGGGCCTACCTGCACGGCGAGTTGGTGGCCGACACCGTGCGGCCGTTCCTGGTCTGGGAGATCCCGTACTTCCCGGCCTACTACGTCCCGGCCGAGGACGTGCGGGCACGGCTCGCGCCGACCGGCAAGACCGAGCACTCGCCGAGCCGCGGGGAGGCAGAGCTCTTCGACGTGGTGACCGGCGGCGGCACCGCCGAGTCGGCCGCCCGGCGCTACTCGGCCTCGCCGCTGGAGCCGCTGCGCGACCTGGTCCGGCTCGACTTCGCCGCGATGACCGAGTGGTTCGAGGAGGACGAGCCGATCTACGTCCACCCGCGCGACCCGTACACGCGGGTCGACATCCTGGGCAGCTCGCGGCACATCCGGATCGAGATCGACGGGGTCACCGTCGCGGAGAGCCGCCAGCCGCGGATCCTGTTCGAGACCGGCCTGCCGCCGCGCTACTACCTGCCGCTCACGGACATCCGGATGGACCTGCTGCTCCCCTCCGACACCCAGACCCACTGCCCGTACAAGGGAACCGCCGGGTACTGGTCGGTGGACACCGGCACGACGGTGCACGAGGACGTCCTCTGGATCTACCGCGCCCCGCTGCCCGAGTCGCAGAAGATCGCGGGCCTGGCCAGCTTCTACAACGAGAAGGTGGACGTCTACGTGGACGGCGCGCTGGAGGAGCGCCCGCGCTCGCCGTTCAGCTGACCGCGGCCCGGGCCCGGACGGCAGCCGCGTGATCACGTCGGCCAATAACGCACCAGGTTGGGCGGCCGTCGCCCGGTACGATGGGCGTACCGAGCGACGGAAGGGACGTCCGTGGGCAAGCCCGAACCTCCGGTCATCGGAGTCATCGACTACCGGACCGGCAACTCACGCAGCGTCGCCTACGCCCTGGACCACCAGGGCGTGCCGAACCGGCTGCTCACCACTCCGGACGACCTGCCGGGCATCGACCGTGTGATCCTGCCGGGCGTCGGCGCGGCCGGGACCACCATGGACTACCTGAGCGCGGTCGGCTGGCCTGACGCGCTGCGCGGGCGGGTCCTGGAGGGCGGCATGCCGTTCCTCGGGGTCTGCGTCGGGCTGCAGGTCCTGTTCGAGCACAGCGAGGAGCAGGACGCGGACTGCCTGGGCTGGCTGCCCGGCACGGTGCGCGCCTTCGACCGCTCGCGGGTGCGGGTGCCGCAGATGGGCTGGAACCAGCTCAAGCGCACCTCGGACCATCCGTTCCTGGCCGAGTTCCCGGACGGCGGGCACGTGTACTTCGTGAACTCGTACCACGCCGTGCCGGCCGAGGACGCGGACGCCGCCGGGGTCACCGAGTACGGCACCGAGTTCGTCTCCGCCGTGGCCCGGGGCAACATCATGGCCACCCAGTTCCACACCGAGAAGTCCGGCGCGCTCGGCCTGGCCCTGCTGACCCGCTTCGCGACGCTTCCCGAGGAGGAGCTGTGCTGACCTCGCGGCTGATCGCCTGCTTCGACGTGGTGGAGGGGCGGGTCACCAAGGCCCGGCGCTTCCAGGACAACATCGACGTCGGCGACGCGGTGGAGATCGCCGCCTCGGTGTACGCCGACGGCATCGACGAGGTCATCTTCTACGACATCCTGGCCAGCGCCCAGCGCCGGCAGCCCGACCTGCGCACGATCGCGGCGGTGGCCCGGGAGGTGTTCGTGCCGCTGGCGGTCGGCGGCGGGATCCGCTCGCTGGAGGACATGCACGCGGTGCTCGACTCGGGCGCGGAGAAGATCTCGATCGACTCGATGGCGGTGCGCGACCCGGACCTGATCACCCGCGGCTCGGTCGAGTTCGGCCGCCAGTGCATCGTGCTGTCCATGCAGGTCAAGCGGGTGGAGCCGACGGAGCAGATCCCGAGCGGCTACGAGGTCATGATCGACGGCGCGCGGGTCGCCACCGGCCTGGACGCGGTCGCCTGGGCCAGGCGCGGCGAGGACTTGGGCGCGGGTGAGATCGTGGTCAACTCGATCGACCAGGACGGCACCCACCAGGGCTACGACCTGGGCATCACCCGGTCCATCGCGGACACGGTGAACCTGCCGGTGATCGCCTCCGGCGGAGCCGGATCGCCCGAGCACGCCGCGCAGGCCTTCGTCCAGGCGCACGCCTCGGCCGCGATCATCAGCTCACTGCTGTACTCGCCGCGGATGGAGCGCACCATGTCGGTCGACGAGGTCAAGGCCGAGCTGGTGAAGCGGCACGGGCTGGCCGTCCGGACGTGACCGCACGGCTTTGACCGACAGGCGCAGGCTCGACCGGGCAGGCTGACAAACCGCAGCCCCGGGCTTTGTCGGTGGGCCGCCGTAGGATCCGTTTCATGCCCGAACGTCCCGTCGCCGTCGCGGAGAGCGAGTTCGAGCCGGAGCAGCTCGAACTGCACCGCCGCGAGCTGACCGGGTACTGCTACCGCATGCTCGGCTCGGCCTTCGAGGCCGAGGATGCGGTGCAGGAGACGATGATCCGCGCCTGGCGGAAACACGACGGGTTCGAGGGCCGCTCGTCCGTGCGCACCTGGCTGCACCGGGTCGCCACGAACGTCTGCCTCGACATGCTGCGGGGGCGAAAGCGGCGCGCGCTGCCGATGGGGCTGGTGCCGTCCTCCACGGCCGACATCACGGACATCGGGCCGGTGCTCGGCGAGGGGACCTGGGTGCTGCCGGTGCCGGACGGGCGGGTGCTGGCCGATCACGCGGATCCCGCGCAGGTGACCGCCGAGCGGGAGAGCGTCCGGCTCGCCTTCGTCGCCGCGCTGCAGCATCTGCCCGCCCGGCAGCGCGCGGTACTGCTTTTGCGTGAAGTGCTGGGCTGGTCGGCGGCCGAGGTGGCCGAGCTGCTCGGCTCCACGTCGGCCTCGGTCAACAGCGCCCTGCAGCGGGCCCGGGCCACCCTGGCGACGCACGATCTGGGCACCGCGCTGCAGCCCGACGACGCCAGGGCGCACCGGCTGCTCGACGACTTCGTCGACGCCTTCGAGCGCTACGACGTGGAGCGGCTGACCACCTTGCTGCACGACGACGCCGTGCAGTCGATGCCGCCGTACCCGCTGTGGATCCGGGGCGCGGACGAGATCGGCCGGTGGATGCTGGGTCCGGGGGCCGAGTGCCGCGGCTCGCGGCTGCTGCCGGTCGCGGCGAACGGCACCGCGGCGTTCGGGCAGTACCGCTCGGACGGGCACGGCGGCTACACGAAGTTCGCGATCCAGATCCTCACCGTGCGCGACGGGCGGATCGGGCAGATCCACTCCTACCTGCAGCCGGAGCTGTTCGAGCAGTTCGGGCTGCCGCCGGCCCCGTAGCCGGGGCGGGCGGCCGGCGGCCTGCGGGAAATCTCCGGCAGAAAATCCGCGGAACACGCCGCGCGGGCCGATGAGTTTCGCGGCGCCGCGCCGTCCAAGCAAGTGAGAGCCGCATCCGGATGCGGGTCCCGCAACCCAGGAGGTCGAGGATGAGTCTTCCGCAGGTCGTCTCCCGCGAGCAGTGGCTCGCGGCCCGCACGCAGCTGCTGACCCGGGAGAAGGAGCTGACCCGGGCCTGCGACGCTCTCAACGCCGACCGCCGCCGGCTGCCGATGGTGCTGGTGGACAAGCCGTACTCGTTCCACGGGCCGGCCGGCACAGTCACCCTGGCGCAGCTGTTCGACGGCCGCCGCCAGCTGGTGGTCCAGCACGTGATGTTCGACCCGGCCTGGGACGCCGCCTGCAAGGGCTGCACGGCCGGGGTGGACGAGCTCTCCGACGGCTTCGTCGCCCACGTCAACTCCCGCGACACCACCTTCGTGCTGGTCTCGCGCGCGCCGCTGGAGAAGCTGGAGAAGTACCGGGCGAGCCGGGGCTGGACGCTGCCCTGGTACTCCTCGGAGGGCAGCGACTTCAACTACGACTTCCACGTCTCGCTGGACCCGCAGGTCGCTCCGGTCGAGTTCAACTACCGGGGCGCGGACGCGCTGGCGAAGGCCGGGATGAGCTGGATCCTGGAGGCCCCTTCGGAGCAGCCGGGGATGAGCTGCTTCCTGGCCGACGGCGGGAACGTCTACCACACCTATTCGACCTTCGCCCGGGGCTCCGAGCAGCTCGGCGGCTCGTACGGGCTGCTCGACATGACCGCCCTCGGCCGGCAGGAGGACTGGGAGGAGCCCAAGGGCCGGGCGGAGAAGCCGCACGGCGCGGACCCCAGCTTCACGGACTGACGACCCGCGGCGGGCGATCGGAGGTCGGCGGTGAACGGCGCGGCGGTGGACTGGGCACTCGGCGCAGCCATGGCCACGGTCGCCGTCATCGCCGGCCGACAGCTGCGGTCGCGGTTCACCGCGGACTCGGCGGCCCATCTCGTCATGGCCCTGGGGATGGCCGTGATGGCGCTGCCGGGCGGAGGGCTGGTGCCGGGGCCGGCCCTCCGCCTGGGCTTCGGGGCGCTGGCCGCGCTGCTGGCCGCGGTCCGGTTCCGGCACGCGGTGATGTTCGGGATCATGGCCCTGATGGCGGGAACGGGGCAGGCCGCCATGCCGGGCATGACCATGGCCGGATTCGCGGGCGGCGGCGGGCCGTCACCGCTGCTGCTCGCCGCCTTCGGCTACACCTGCGTCTTCGCCCTCGTACTCGGCTGGCGGCTGCCCGCGGCCGAGGACCAGTCAGGGCACTCCTGCGAGATCGTCATGCTCGTCAGCACAGCGGTCATGCTCCTGCCCATGCTGTGACGGCGCGGACGCCGACGCGGCGGAGGCGCAGGGCTGCGACTACGCATCCGCAGCCTTGACGCGGCGGTAGTGGTGCGTGCCGTCAGTGATCGTGAGCGCGGCGTTTCCGCGTACCACGAGCACGTCCAGATGGGCCACCGTCTCGTTGACGGCGAGCATCTGGTTGAAGTCGTCGAGGTCTGCGAAGGCGGTGCCGCGCCGGGTCCAGACAAGCCGGTCGGCCACGGCGTACGCGTCAAGGCTCTCGTCGCCGAGCGCGGCCAGCGTGTGGGCCAGCCGGTCCTCGTGGTGGGCGAGCAGTTCGTCGGCCCGGACGTGCACGCTGGGCGCCAGCGGCCCGTGTGCGGGGAGCAGGCGGGCGTCGGCCAGCGTCGTCATCAACTGCAGCGAGGAAAGGTAGTCGCCCAGCGGCAGGCCGGGATCGGCGAGTTCGAAGCCGATGGACGGGGTGATATGCGGCAGAACGTGGTCGCCGGAGTACAGCTCGCCGTGGCCCTCGTCCAGGTAGACGACGTGGCCGCGGGTGTGGCCGGGCGTCGGGATCACGCGCAGCGTCAGATCGCCGAAGGTCAGCGTCTCAGCACCCAGCCAGCGGTCCGGGGCCTCCCACTGCCGCGCGTCGAAACCGCCGAACCTCCGGCCGGCGATCCGGTCCGCGAGCTCGTGCGCCCCATGCAGCCGCAGGTTCGCGAGCGCACCGCTCGGGGCTCCGTCCTGCTGGGCGTTGACCAGTTCCAGGCCCCGGCGCTCCCCCTCGCCCAGGTAGACCCGTGCGCCGAGCAGCCTGCGCAGCTCGACGGCCTGCGTGTAGTGGTCCCGGTGGATGTGCGTGACCAGGATGTGCCGCAGCTCGCCGAGATCGCGGCCGAGGCCGGCCAGGGCCGTCTCCAGGGCCTTCTGCGCCTCGGGGATGGCCCAGCCGCCGTCGATCATCACGAGGCCGTCGCCGGTCTCGAGCACGTACACGTTCACGGCGCGCAGGCCGTCGTTCGGCAGCGGCAGCGGGACGCGGTGCACGCCCGGTCGGACGGTCTCGGGGACGGCCTCGGTCCAGCGGCCACGGTCGAACGGCACGGTCATGGGTCTCCTACGTCGAGAGGCGCGGGCGAGCGCGCGTGCAGATCCCGGGCCGGAGTCCGGGCCGCGATCCGGTCAGGCTTCCAGGCCCCGGTCTACGGCAGGACCTCGACGCTGAAGACGAACTCGGACCACTTGGCTTTGGGTACCCCGGCTCCTTCAAGGTATCCGGTGGCCTCGCCGAGGTTGATCGCGACCCCGTCCACGGACCCCGCCAGCATCGCCACTGCGACCGGATGGGCTGAAACTCACTGTCTGAATCTCACTGCCTGAAACTCACTGCCTGAAACTCACCGCGCGGGCGGTGCCACCGATTGGCGGACCACCACGTGCGTGCCCATCACCAGGTGGTCCTCGGCCCGGCGCCCGTCCTTGCCGCGGTCCAGGGCTAGCCGGGTCCCGGCGCGGCCCATCTCCTCGTAGGGCACGTGCACGGTCGTCAGTTTGGGCGTCAGGTCGCGGGCCAGCGGGATGTCGTCGTATCCGGCCAGGGAAACGTCCTCGGGCACCCGCAGTCCGGCCTCTCGCAGGGCCTCCAGCACTCCGGAGGCCACCACGTCGGTACCCGCGAACACCGCGGTGAAGTCCACCCGGCGCTTGAGGGCGTCCTCGACCGCGCGCCGTCCGGTCTCGTGCTCGTAGTAGCCGTGGACCACGAGGTCCGGGTCCTCCGCGAGGCCGTAGGCGCTCAGCGCGCGGCGGTAGCCGGCCAGCCGTCCGAGTGCGGTGGTCTGGCCGGCCTGGCCCGGCAGGACCAGGATCCGGCGGTGCCCGGCCGAGAGCAGGTGGCTGGTCATCGCGAAGGCGCCGCCCTCGTTGTCGTACTCGACCGTCGTGGCGGGCACGTCGGCGGCCAGCGGCGGGCGGCCGCACAGCACCAGGCGGGAGCCGGCCGCGTCCAGCGACTTGGCGAAGCGGGCCATCCGGTGCTGGTACTCGTCCAGATCGAAGGCCCCGCCCACCAGCACCACCGCCGCCGCGCCCTGCTGACGCATCAGGTTGACCATGGCGAGCTCGCGCTCGGGGTCGTTGCCGGTGGTGCACACCAGAGTGAGACAGCCGCGCGCCGCGGCCTCCTGCTCGACTCCTTTCGCCGTGTAGGCGAAGGACGGGCCGGTGATGTCGCCGATCAGCATCGCCACCGTCTGTGGACCGCCGCCGGCCAGCGAGCGGGCGTGCGCGTTGGTGACGTAGTCCAGGTCGTGCACGACCTTCATCACCCGGGCGCGCAGGTCGCCGGAGACCGGATAGTTCCCGGCCAGCACCCGCGAGACGGTGGCCACCGACACGTCGGCGCGGCGCGCGATGTCCCGGATCGTGATCGTGGTGCGTCTGCCCGTCGGCTCGTCCCGCCGGCTCGCGGACATCGGCACCTGCCTCCTCTGGTTCTGACGGCTCTGACAGTTCTGACGGTTCTGATAACTCTGACGACTCGGGCACCAGTATCGTTTCGAAACCGGTTACTCGTCCAGTTATGGGGCCGCCCGCCGTCAATCGCCTGCCCGGCCGCCCGTCCTTGCCCGCGACATCCGATACCCAACTACCGGTGCTGCTTCACTCCCCGCTGACTGTAGAGGACCAGGGTGCTCTTCGGACCGATCGGGATCTTCGTGCCCGCGCCGTAGACCTTCCCCGTCGCCAGGTCGGTGCCTGCTCCGAAGCCGTGTCGCTGCGGCAGCGTGAAGGTCGTGTCCGTGCTCGAATTCATCGCCACGAGGTACGGGCCGTACTGCATCACGTAGAACGGCGCGTGCCCGACCAGCATCTCCTCCACGCCGGTGAAGGTCAGCCCGAGGCTCGGGTCCACGCCCGCGGCCACCGGGGCCTTGTAGTACACGTCGCCGGCCTGGGACTGGTGCAGCGAGTCGCCGCCGGGCGGCGGGAATCCGCCGGGCGGGATGCCCCCGGCGGCCGGGTCGGCGATCGCGTAGTCCCACAGGATCCAGTCCTGCGCGGTGAACGAGTCGCCGGTCAGCCCCGCGCTCACCTCGCGGATCGTCGCGGAGTGCTGGTCCTGCGGGGTGAGGTGGTGGATGCGCGCGTAGTTGTTCACGCCCTGGCGCGCCCGCCAGTACAGCGAGGCGTACAGGAACTCCCGGCCGTTCTTGACCGCGATCGCCCCGGTGTCCTCGTCGGTGAAGACGAAGTCGGGCTCGTCCCAGCCGGTGGGCAGCCGGTTCGGGCGGGTCGGCAGGCCCTGGTAGGCGGGCCAGTCCCGGGAGACCAGGCGCAGCGCGTTGAGCCCGACCCGGTCCCAGGAGTTCGCGGTCAGCAGGTCCAGCTGCACCCAGAACTGGCCGTCGGCGAACATCTCCTGGGTCCAGCCGATCAGGTCGGCGTCCGCGAAAGTGACCGCGGCCATCAGCGGGTTCGAGTCCCACACGGTGCGCTCGGCGTAGTTCACGATGCCCGGGTAGGCCTCGTTGCGCCAGCCGATGACCGTCTCGACCCGGGCCACCCGCGCGCCCGCGCCGTCCACGTCCACCGGGTGGAAGTAGCCGCGCGCCTTGATCATCTTGACCATCTGCGCGGCCAGTTCGGGGGCGTCCTGGCCCTGATACCCGCGGGTGACCGACTCGTACATCATGATCAGCCAGTCGGTGACCTCGCCGTAGCTGCCGACGAAGCCGAGCTCGCGGGTCAGGCCCTTGGCGCTGACCTCGTGGTAGTCGGTACCCAGTTCCCGGTTCGGGTTTCCGGCCGCGTCCTCGAAGCCCTGGAACGGGACCATCCCGATCGACTCGTACAGGTAGCTGCGGGCCTTGTCCTCGGACCAGGCGCCGCTGTAGCCGAGCAGCCTGAGTCCCCGGTTGGCCTGGTACAGGCCGGTGGCGCAGATCTGGGTCTGGTTCGAGTAGTGCGGGAAGTGCTGCCGCCAGTACTCGCGGCTGGACAGCAGCATGTCGGTGTACGCATCGCGGCGCACCGGGACCGTGACGGTCGCCGAGGCCGGGGGCGTCAGGGTTATGTCGTCGAACCAGACCGTCCCCGCGCCGTTCAGGTTCAAGTACAGCTGGGCCTGCGTCGCCCCGGACGGGACGGCCACATTGATCGAGACGTACTCCCAGTCGTGCGCGCCGGTCGTGGTGAAGGCGCGGTGATCGCTGCCGACCAGCGTGCCGTTCGCGTCGAAGAACAGCGGGTCGATGTCAGCAGTCTGACCGCTCGTCCCGTCCGTCTTGATCCACGCGCCGAAGGTGTAAATGCCCGCGGATACGGCGGTGAACCGGGTCTGCGTGACGACGATGGTGCTGCCCGCGACCGACCCGGTCAGGTTCAGTGAGGCGCCGCCGCTGCGGCTGACCGTCGTGTCCCGGCTCCAGGTGGCGTTGTTCGTGCCCCAGCCCGGCGCGGTCCAGCTCGCGGGCTGTGCGCCGCCGTCCTCGAAGCCGGGGTTGGAGATCTCGGTGGCCTTGTAGAAGGTGACGTCGTCGAACCAGACAGTCCCGGCCTGGTTGAGGTTCAGGTACAGCGAGGCCTGCGACGCACCCGCCGGCACCTTGACGTCCGCCGACACGTACTGCCAGTCGTGCACGCCGGTCGCGGTCCAGACCCGGGTGTCGGTGCCGACCAGGTTGCCCGCGCCGTCGAAGAACAGCGGGTCGATGTCAGCGGTCTGACCGCTCGCGCCGTCCGTCTTGATCCAGGCGCCGAAGGTGTACGTCTCGCCCGCCGTCACCTGCGTGTTCGGGGTCGAGTTGACGACCATGTGCCCGCCGGCCGCGTTCACCGTGAACTTGAGGGACGCGCCGCCGCTGCGGCTGACCGTGGTGTCACGCGCCCAGGTCGCGTTGCTGGTTCCCCAGCCCGGGGCGGTCCAGTACATCGGGGTCGCCCCACCGAGTTCGAACCCTGTGTTGGCGAGCCCGGTCGGCGCCCCGGCCAGCTGCTGATCGAGCCAGTCGCCCAGGTTCTCCCAGAGCAGCGCCAGCACCAGGCCTACCCTGCCGAAGCCCTGCCATTGCTGGTCCGAGCCGGTCAGCACGGTCGGGTCCTGCTTCCAGGCCCAGTAGCGTCCGTCAATGGCCTGCATCACCAGGTCCAGCGCGGACCCACTCCGGTACGCCGGGCTGCCGGACCACAGGTAGCCCTCGGCCAGCGCCTGCATCGACCAGCCGCCGAGCGAGTTCGGGGCGGCCCCCGTCAGCAGGTAGGTCTGGTCGGACTGGACCCGGGCCTTGATCGCGTCGAGCACTTCCGGGCCCGGCGTCGTGCGCACGCCCGGCACGGGGACCGGTCCCTGTACGTCCTTCTTGTCGAAGGTGATGAACGGATCGCTGGTGGTGTAGATCTGGTACACGCCGCGTGAATCAGTGGTCTGGTTGTAGTACAGCTGGGCCTGGTTCTGGCCGTAGGACCAGATCCGGCCCATCGAGCGGATCTCCAGGCTCACCGAGGTCCTGCCCTGGGTCATCTTCTCCGGCAGCGGCAGGGTGTGGAAGAAGAAGCGGCCGGGCAGCCGCGGCGCGGTGTCCAGGATGTCGAGGCAGTCCACCGCGCCCTGGTCCTCGTAGCCGACCTGGAGTCCCTCGCAGAACAGCTGAAGCCGCCAGCTGTTGTTGCCGCTGGACTCCTCCAGCGAGGTCGGGTCGTACTCGTCGCCCCAGAGCTTGACGGTCACGTAGGTGGTGTCGGTCGGGCTGCACGCCATGGTGAAGCTGAGCGTGCCGCCCCAGTACGTCGCCGGGCTGGTCGGGTGCAGGACGCGGGCGCTCTGGCTCAGGCCGCCGGTGACGGTGTCCGAGAGCGTGGCGGTCAGGCCGTGCGCGGTTTCGGAGGCCGCGTTGCCGAAGGTGAGGGTGTCGAGTGGTGTCCCCAGGTGCTGGCCGACGTGGTCGACGTAGCCGTCCAGGTCGTCGAGGTCGTCTGGATTGGCGTCCGCGGCCGCGAAGGCGGGGTCCGGGCGGGAGAGCCAGCCTCCTGCGATCAGCGCGCCGCCGGAGGCTCCGGCGTACTTGAGCACGTCGCGGCGTGCGGGGGTGTTTTCGGGCATGGTGAAGGAGCCTTCCTGCTCTACGTCGTCGTGTGCAGAAGGGGTTTCTTAATGGGCTTACTTGAGGCTGCCGAGCAGCACGCCGCTGCGCCAGTAGCGCTGCAGCGAGACCATGAACACGGCCAGCGGGATGATCGAGAGCAGCGAGCCGGTGATGACCAGGCTGGTCATGTCCTGGGACTGGAGCACCTGCTGGTTCCAGCTGTAGAGGCCGAGCACCACCGGGAAGGTGCGCTCGCCGTTGAGCATGAACAGCGGAAGGAAGAAGTTGTTCCAGACCGCGATGAAGTTGAGGATGAACACGGTGACGGCCCCGGTCGTCATCAGCCGCAGCGAGATGCTGCCGAAGATGCGCGCCTCCCCGGCCCCGTCCAGCCGGGCGGCCTCCATCAGCTCGTCGGGCACCGAGCTGTCGGCGTAGACCCGGCCGAGGTAGACGCTGAACGGATTGATCCAGTACGGAATCAGCACGCTCCAGATGCTGCCGATGATCCCGATCTTGCTGAACAGCAGGTACAGCGGGAGCGCGAGCAGCGCCCCGGGCAGCAGGCTGGAGCCGATGGTGACGGCGAACAGCAGTCCCCTGCCACGGAAGCGGTACTTGGCGAGGCCGTAGCCGGCCGCCATCGAGATCAGGGTGGCGCCGGCCGCGCCCAGCGTGGAGTACAGAATCGAGTTGCCGACCCAGCGCAGGAAGATGTGGTCCTGGTAGTTCAGGGTCCTGCTCAGGTTCGCGCCGAGGTTCCAGTGCGAGAAGCTCAGCCCGAAGGTCTGGTACAGGTCGCTGAGGTTCTTGGTGCTGGAGACCAGCAGCCACCAGACCGGAGCCAGCGAGTACAGCAGGAACAGCAGCATCAGGGCGATGGGCAGGAACTTGGGACGCCGCTTGACGTGCGCGGCGGGCGGGGCGGTCCGGGACCCGGCCCGCGGGCGTGCGGTTTCGGTGGTGGCGCTCACAGGGCCGTCCTCCGGTTGGTCAGGCGGTAGAACGCGAAGGCCAGGATCCCGGTGACCAGCGCCAGGACCACGGACATCGCCGCCGCGTAGTCGTAGTTGCTGGTGGAGAACGCGGTCTGGTAGATGCTCTGCATCGGGGTGAAGCCGGTGCCGATCGCCTGCGGGGCGAGCTGGCGCAGGATCAGCGGCTCGGCGAACAGCTGAAGCATCCCGATGATGGAGAACATCCCGGTCAGCACCAGCACCGGCCGCACCGCCGGGATCTTCACCGACCAGGCGATCCGCAGCTCCCCCGCGCCGTCGATCCGGGCCGCCTCGAACAGTTCGCGCGGAACGGCCTGCAGCGCGGCGGCGATCAGGATCATGTTGAAACCGGTCTGCTCCCAGACCAGCACGTTGCCGATGGACAGGTAGGTGTTGACCGGGGTGAAGAAGTCCAGCGTGCCCCCGAGGTGCTTGACCGTGCTGATCACCGGGCTGGCCACCGGGCTGTAGAGGTAGAGCCACACGAGGGTGGCCACCACGGTCGGCACCATGTACGGCACCAGATACGCGACCCGGAAGTACTTCGCCATCCGAGCCTTGGTGCTGTCCAGCAGCAGCGCCATCACCAGGGCCAGGCCCAGCACGACCGGGATCTCCACCGCGGCGATCAGCAGCACCCGCAGCAGGCTGGACCAGAACCCTGAGTCGCGCAGCACCGCGGTGAAGTTGGCCAGGCCGCTGAACACCGTGGTCGGCGCGCCGAAGCCGAGCCCGGAGCGCTTCTGCTGGTGCACGCTCTGCCAGACCGCGTAGCCGACCGGGGCGAGGTACACCGCCAGGAAGCCCAGCACGTACGGCAGGGTGAAGGCCAAGCCCTTGATTCCCTGCGCCCGGCGTCCACGGCCCGCCCTGGAAGTCATGCCCCGCAGCCGCGGGGTGCCGGCCTCACCGCTCATAGCTCGCTCCGCTCCGATTCCCGCGCCGCACTGCGTCACACCGCGTCACATCACACTGCGTCACATCACACCGTGTCCGTGCGCCGAGTCAGCTTCCCGCCGTGGCGGTGATGCCCTGGCCCTTGAGGTCGTCGAGCGTGAACGACTGCATGGTCTGCAGCAGCTGGACCGCGGTCATCTTCCCGGACAGGACCTGCGGCCAGTAGCCGGCCATCTTGTTATACATGGTCGCGTAGTCCGGTCCGTACTGCCAGGCGTTGTTGACCTCGGCAGCGGCCTTGGTGATCACGGTGGCGGTGTCGGACTGCGGGATCATCTTGGCCGGGACGATGCCGTCGACGTACGCGGACACGTCGGTCAGCGGCGGGAAGTAGCCCGCCCCGACGGTCGCGTCGGTGGTGATCTTCAGCGCGGCGGAGTTCGACCCGAGCCAGTCCGCGAACGCGGCGGCCTGCTGCGGGTACTGGCAGCCCTTGAGCACGCCTGCGATGGTGTAGTTGCTGTCGGTCGAGGAGTCGCCGGCCGCGTACTGCGGGACGGTGGTGATCGCCCAGTCCCCGTCGGTCTTCAGGAAGACCCCGGAGTAGATCGGCAGCTGCCAGGTCGAGGTGGTCATGGCCAGCGTGCCGCCGTCGTCCCAGGTCTTCCAGATGCCGGGATCGGTGTAGGAGATCGAGGAGAGCAGGTGGTTGTCCACGAGCTGCTGCAGCACGCTGGCGGCCGCCAGCGCCTGCGGCGAGGTGAAGTCGATGACCCAGCCGTTGCCGGTGGACTTGTACCAGGTGGCCCCGGCCTCCCAGTTCAGGCCGACGAAGCCGGAGGGGTCCTCGGGTGCGTAGTTCATGATCTTGAGACCGGCGTTCTGCGCCTGCAGCTTCTTGCCGTCGGCGATCAGCTGGTCCCAGGTGGTCGGCACGTCCAGGCCGTACTTCTTGAACAGGCTGACCCGGTAGGCGAAGAAGTTCGGCGCGGAGCTGATCGGGATGCCGTAGCTGGACCCGCCGGGGCTGGCCGCCTGCCAGGCAGCGGTCGTGTACCGGCCCTTGTACCCGCTCGCGTACTTGGACACGTCCTGCACCAGGCCCTGCGAGGCGAAGGTGACCAGGTCCTGCGCGTCGAACTGGGCGACGCACGGGGCGTTGCCGGCGGAGACCGCGGCCGACAGCTTCTGGAACCCGGCCGCGTCCGTGGTGTCCTTGGTGAAGGCGACCTGGGTGTTCGGGTTCGCCGTGTTCCACGCGGTCACCGCCGCCTGCAGGCCGTTCGAGCTGCCCCAGAACTGGAGCGAGACCTTCGCGTTCGTGCTCGTGGCCGCGGCGCCGCCACCGCTACTGCTGCTGCAGGCGGCCGCGGCGACGAGCGCGGCGACGGCGACGGTCGCCGCGGCGGCCGAGCGCGCGCGCCGCCGACTCGCCCGGTTCAGGTTCCGCATCATTGCGTCCTTCCATAGAAAACGGTTACCGGGGAAAGTAGGACGCAACGCCGGGGCAGCGCAAGACCTTGCCGCCGTTTGTTGCCGCAAGTTTTCGGACCTGAGCCCAAGGCTGGGGGTGGTTATTCCAGAGAAGCGCTGAATATCACCATTCTATCGACCAGCTCAGGCCAGCTCGGCCACCGCCCGGCCTGCACATTGACCGTCCCTGGTCGGCTCGCTAACGTAGAAATCGTTTACCGATACTGACTCCCCAGGAGCGTGCGAGCACGGCTCCGACTCCCCCGGGAAGGCTCCGCTGTGGCTGACCGCCCCACTGCCCTGTTCGCGATGGACCCGGTGCACCTGTCCGGGCTCTTCCCGCCCCGGCTGCTCGACCGGCTGCGCGAACTGGCCGCGATCGACACCGACCGGTGCGTGCAGGACTTCGCGGATGCGCGGCATCGTGCGCTGCTGGCCGACGCCGAGGTGCTGATCACCGGCTGGGGCTGCCCCCGGCTGGACGACCTGGCCGTCACCGCGCTGCCCCGGCTTCGGACCGTGCTGCACGCCGCCGGCAGCGTGCGCGGCCTGATCGGCGACGCGTTCTGGGATCGGGGACTGCTCGTCTCCAGCGCCGCCGCGGCCAACGCGCTCCCGGTGGCCGAGTTCACCTTCGCCGCCATCGTGTTCGCGGCCAAGGACGCCTTCGGCGCACGTGAGCGGTACCGTGCCACGCACCATCATCAGAGCCCTGCGGAGACCGCCGGGCTCGGGACCTACGGCCGCCGGGTCGGCGTCATCGGGGCCTCCCGGATCGGCCGCCGGCTGCTGGAGCTGCTGCGGCCCCTGGACCTGGACCTGTCGATCAGTGACCCGTACCTGGACGCCGGGCAGGCCGCCGGGCTGGGCGCACGGCTGCTGGAGCTGGACGAGCTACTCGCCACCTGCGACGTCATCACCCTGCACGCGCCCGACCTGCCGGAGACCCGGCACCTGCTGGACCGGCGCAGGCTGGCCCTGATCCCGGACGGCGCGACCTTCATCAACACCGCCCGCGGCGTGCTCGTGGACGAGCAGGCGCTGACCGACGAGCTCGCGTCCGGCCGGATCAACGCGGTCCTGGACGTGACCACCGCGGAGCCGCCGCTGCCCGACTCCCCGCTCTACCGGCTGCCGAACGTCTTCCTCACCCCGCACATCGCCGGCTCCCTCGGCAACGAGCTGGTCCGGATGGGCCAGACCACCCTCGAGGAGCTCGACCGGTACCGCACCGGCAGGCCCCTGATCCACCAGGTGCGGCGCGAGGACCTGGCCCGTACCGCGTGACGGTAGAGATCGGATCTGTCAATCGAGACAGCGCCCATCAGTTCTCTACGACAGCGCAGCTTGCCAGCCGTTTTCATCGTGTTTCATAAGGAATTAGGTAACGGTGCTGTTGACAGCTCCGCATAGGGCTCTTAGCTTCCACAACCATACATCGGATGTGTGGAGGCTGAATCATGCCCACTCGTGTAGCCGACAGAATCCGTATCCGCCGAATTCCGGCCCTGATCAGCGTGTTCGGCGCGCTGGCGCTGGCCGCCGGACCGCTCCAAGCCGCGACCGCGGCGGCGCAGAGCTCGGATCAAACCCCGGGCCTGCGCCACACCGGATCAGTGCTCTTCGTCTCACCGAACGGCGACGACCGCAACTCCGGCACCAGCCCGTTCCGGCCGCTGCGCACCCTCCAGCACACCCGGGACGTCGTACGCACCCTCAACCAGAACATGACCGGCGACATCACGGTCGAGCTGCTGTCCGGCACCTACCGGCTGACCGCGCCGCTGGACCTGACCGCCGCCGACTCCGGCAGCAACGGCCACCGGGTGATCTGGACCGCCGCCCCCGGCGCCGATCCGGTGATCAGCGGCGGCGAGCAGATCACCGGCTGGCAGCTGTCCGACCCGGGCAAGGGCATCTGGTCCGCCCCGGCCCCGGCCGGACTGCAGACCCGGCAGCTCTACGTGAACGGGCTGCGCGCCCAGCGCGCCGCCGGCCCGCTTCCGGTCACCCTCAAGGCGACCAGCACCGGCTACACCGCGTCCTCCGACCTCATGGCCGGCTGGCGCAACCCGAGCGACATCGAGTTCGTATACACCGGCGGGGACGGCTACTGGTCGCTGAGCACTGGCGGCTCCGGTTCCTGGGACGAGCCGCGCTGCCCGGTCGCCTCGATCTCCGGCACCACCGTCACGATGGCCCAGCCCTGCTGGGACAACTCGAACCTGCGGGTGCTGCGCACCGACGGCTCGGGGCGGACGGTCAACCTGGTCGGACCGCAGAACCTCGGCAACGGCGAGATCCCCGCGTCCGTGGAGAACGCCTACGAGCTGCTCAACCAACCGGGCGAGTGGTACCTGGACAGCTCCGCGAACCGGGTCTACTACATCCCGCGCCCCGGCGAGCACCTGCGTTCGGCGGACGTCGAGGTGCCGGTGCAGCAGACCCTCGTCTCCGGACAGGGCACCGCTGACGCGCCGATCCACGACGTCACGTTCTCCGGAATCCAGTTCTCCTACGCCACCTGGCTACAGCCCAGCAGCCCGGAGGGCTTCTCGGAGATTCAGGCCACGTACACGATCACCGGCGTCGGCGGCTACGCGACGCAGGGCCTCTGCCAGTTCGTGGCCGGCGGGACCTGCCCGTACGGCGACTGGACCAAGACGCCCGGCAACGTCAGCTTCAGCTATGACCAGAACATCAGCCTCACCGACGACGCCTTCACCCACCTTGGCGCGGCCGGGCTGAACCTCGGCGACGGCTCGCAGAACGACCTGGTCCAGGGCTGCGTGTTCACCGACATCTCCGGCAACGGGCTCGAGCTCGGCGCGGTGGACCTGCCCGAGCCGACCTCGGCCGGGCAGCACACCAACGGCAACACGATCCAGGACAACCACCTGTACGCGCTGCCGGTCGAGTTCCACGGCGGGGTCGCGATCGACGTCGGCTACGCCGAGCGCACCCTGATCGCGCACAACCAGATCGACCACACCGCGTACACCGCGATCTCGCTCGGCTGGGGCGGTTGGCCGGACAAGATCGCCCAGCCGGCCACGCCGAACTACTCGAACAACAACACCCTGTCGGACAACCTGATCGTCGATCCGATGCAGATGCTCTCGGACGGCGGCGCGATCTACACCCAGGGCATCACCGGCACCTCGCTCACCGACGGCGAGCACATCACCGGCAACGTCATCGTCGGCTCGACGGGCCACGGCCACGCGCTGTACATGGACAACGGGTCCACCTTCATCAGCGCGACCGGCAACGTGGAGCTCGGCAACGAGAACGACTGGGGCGCCCGGCACACCGACTACCAGCCCGGCGCGACCGGCAGCGACCCGCTGGACATCTCGGACAACTGGTGGCAGCAGGGCGACCAGAACACCACCTCGGGCAACGTCACGGTCCTGAACAACCACATCATCACCGGAGCGTCGCAGGCCCCGCAGTCCGTGCTGCGGTCCGCGGGCGTCGCCCCGCAGTTCCGGCGCATCCTCGATGAGCGCACCAGCCCCACCTCCGCACCCGACGCGCCGTCGCAGGTTGCAGCCTTCGGCGCGAACGCGACGGCGTACGTGGCGTGGAACCCGCCGTTCGTCGACCACGGGTCGCCGGTGCGTTCGTACACGGTCACGGCGAGCCCCGGCGGCGCGTCCGTCACCGTCAGCGCGGCGCAGTTCGCAGCGCACGGATACGCGGCTGTCAGCGGCCTGACCAACGGCAGCGGGTACACGTTCACCGTCACGGCGGCCAACTGGTCCGGGAACAGCGCGCCCTCGCTGCCTTCCGCCACCATCCTTCCCATCGCGAGCACCGGCACCGTGCCAAGCGTGCCGCCCGCAGTGACCGCGAACCCGGGCGACGGCGACGCGAGCGTGCACGTCACGCCAGCCTCGTCGACCGGCGGAACGCCGATTCTCGACTATGCGATCACCGGTCAGGGCGTGCCGACCACGACGCTGACCGGCCATCCCGCGCTGTGGGCGAACAACAGCAGGAACATCTTCACGGTGGTGCCGGGCCTCACCAACGGCCGGCCGTACCTGCTGCAGGTCGCCGGGCGCAACGCCGTGGGCATCGGGACTCCCGGCTTCACCACTGTCGTCCCCGGCACCGCGCCCGCCTGTTCCGGCGCCACGGCCTCGGTGAACGCCGGCTCGGCGCTCGCCGCGCCCGGATCGAGCGTCGCCGTCACCACGACGCTGAAGGACGGCTGCACCGGCGCGCTCACCGGCGCGAAGCTGTACCTGTTCGCCACCAACGGTTACAGCGTCTCGCCGACCGGCGCGCAGAGCGTCGGTGACGTGGAGGCCGGTACCACGGCGACGCAGACGTGGACGGTCACCGTCCCAGCCGACGCGACCGGTGGCGCGCAACTGTTCGCCGTTGCAGTGTTCGGCGACAGCGTGTCCGGCAACCTGGAGAGCAAGTCGGGCAGCACCAGCATCTCGCTGCCGTTCGCCTCGCTCGCCGCCTCCTTCGACAACGTCGGCGTCACCAACGACACCAAGACCGCCGCGGGCAACCTCGACGGCGCCGGATCGAGCCTGTCCGCTCAGTCCCTGGCGGCAGCGGGGATCTCCCCCAGTACCGCCATCAACCACGCCGGTCTGAGCTTCACCTGGCCGAGCGCCGCCGCCGGCTCGCCGGACAACGTGGTGGCCGGCGGCCAGGCCGTCACGCTGACCGGCACCGGCACCGGCAGCACGCTCGGCTTCCTGGTCACCGCCACCTACGGCCCGGTCACCGGCACGGGCCAGATCCTCTACTCGGACGGCACGTCGCAGAGCTTTACCATCACCGCGGCCGACTGGTACGCCGCCCCGCCCGCGACCAGTGATCCGGCGATCTCCATGACGTACCGCAACCGGCCCGGCAACGCACAGCAGACCCACTCGGTGACCGTCTACTACGTCGGTGTGCCGCTCCAGGCAGGCAAGACCGTGACGACGGTGGTGCTGCCGAACGTCAGCAGCGGCGTCGCCTCGGGGACCGCGGCCCTGCACATCTTCGCGGCGAGCATCCAGTGACCCCCATCCCCGGAAAGGGAAGAACACCCATGGCTGGAACCAGACGGCGGCTCGCGGCTACCGCGACCGCCCTGGCGACCGCGGCGGGCCTCGGCTCCGTCGCTGCCGCCGACCCCGGACACGTGACCCCGCCGGCACCGGCTGCCCAGGCCACCATCACCGTCGACGTCTCGCACCCGTCCGGCGCACTGCCCGCGGACTTCGTCGGCCTGTCCTTCGAGATGCGCGAACTCGGCGTCGGCAACTTCGACGCGCACGCCGGAAACCTGGTCGCCCTGTTCAAGAACCTGGGCCACAGCAATGTGCGGATCGCGGGCAACACCCTGGACCGCGACACGCTCTGGGTCCCGGCCGGCCAGTCCCCGCCCTCCCCGCTGCCGAGCTGGGTGCAGGACGTGGTGACCCCGACCGACATCGCCCGGCTCGGCCACTTCCTGACCACCAGCGGCTGGAAGGCCGAGGTCGGGATCAACGTCGGGCACTACGATCCGGCGCTGGCCGCGGACGAGGCGGACGTGCTGTCCACGACCCTCGGCAGCCGGCTGGGCGGGGCCGAGTGCGGCAACGAGCCGAACTCCTGGCTGGGCAAAGGGCTGCGCACCGCGCCCTTCACCTATCCGCAGTACAAGCTGGACTGGGAGGCCTGCGCGACCGCCGCCGGCAAGACCAGGCTGGCCGGTCCGGACACCAGCTCGCCTAACTCCACCGGGCCGTGGGTCGCCTCCTTCGCCCAGGACGAGCAGAGCCGAGTCAAGCTGCTGACGATCCACTCGTACAGCATCGGCAGCACCGGCACCGTCACCGACCTGCTGTCGGCGAAGACCGACGCGAGCGAGCTGCGCAGCGTGTCCACCGAACTGGCCGCGGCCAAGGCCGTCAAGCTGCCGATCCGGATCGACGAGACCAACTCGGCGGCCGGCGGCGGTATCGCCGGGGTCAGCGACACCTACGCCTCGGCGCTCTGGTCGATGGACTACAGCCTGCTGATGGCCCAGGACGGGTTCGGCGGCCTGAACTTCCACGGCGGCCTGGGCGTGTGCGACGCGCCGCTGTTCAACGGCAAGTTCCAGATCTACACGCCGATCTGCGCCGCGAACGCCGCGGACGAGTCCGCAAAGGTCTACCAGGCGATGCCCGAGTACTACGGGCTCTACATGGCCAGCCAGATGGGCAGCGGCACGTTCCTGCCGGTCACGCTGTCGGATGCGTCCGGCGCCACGCCCAACATCACCGCGTACGCGGTACGCGGCAGCGACGGCAAGACCCGGATCGCCGTGATCGAGAAGGACGCGACCTCGGCCGCGTCGGTACCGCTCTCGATCAAGGTCGGTAAGGGCAACCACACGGCCGAGGTCGTGCACCTCACCGGCTCCTCGCTCGGCAGCGCGCAGGGCGTCGCCGTGCAGGGCGCCACCGTCAACCAGGCCGGGAAGCTGGCACAGAAGCCGGGCAACGTCCTCCACGTACACGACGGGACGCTCAGCTTCTCGATGGCCTCCGGCAGCGCCGTGATCATCACGCTCGGCGGCACCTCGTAACCCGCACCCCTGACAGCCCACTAACAGAACACAGATCCGGCGGCGCACAATCGCGCCGCCGGATCCTGTAAATACTCTTCGAAACAGCAGTTACCTACTTCTTACGCACCGGCACCACCCGCAACAACACCGAACCGTGCGACGGCAGCGTCACCGAATAACCGGTCTGAATCGAACCGAGGTTGCTGTGCGTCCACAGGTTGCGGACCGACGCAGCGCCCTTAATGCCCAGGTCGCTCCAGTTCGCGGTCACCGTGGCCGCCACCGTGTCCAGGTTGAACAGGGCGACCGTGTACGAGCCGTCGCCGTTGTTGCTGAACCACACCTGCTGCGGGGTGGCCTGCGAGACCGGGTGAGCCGGGTGCCCGGCCTGGTCCACCGCGAGCACCTCGCGGTTGGTGATCAGCGCCAAATCCCCCGGATCCAGCTTGCTCAAATCAGTACCGAGCAGCAGCGGCGCGGACTCGATCGACCACAGCGTCACTGTGCTCTGCTTCTCGTCGGCGCTCAGCCCGTCGCTCGCACCGTTGCCGACCTCCAGCGAGTCCAGGTCGTTCCAGTGCCCCGGCCCCGCGTACGGGACCCACTTCGCGGCATCAGCGAAGCGCAGCTTGACCCGCACGTTCCAGTTGGTCAGCCCGGTGCAGTGGCTGTAGCACTCGACGTCGCCCTCGATCCGCCAGCCGTTGCTGTACTTCTCCCAGGTCGCGGCGTTGGCGATGGCCAGCGAGTTGGACAGCTCCAGGTGGATCTGCCGCCCGGAGCGCTGGATCGCGGTGTGCCAGGCCTTCATGTCGGCCTGATTGTCGGTCGCCACCCGGCCGCCGCCGGGACCGACGAAGTCCATCTTGACGTAGTCCACGCCCCACGAAGCCAGCAGGTTGACCTGCGACTGCACGTACGCCATCGCCCCGGGCTTGCTGTAGTCGATCAGGGCCGAACCGTCAGCCGCAGTGTTGCCGGGCTTGGTCGTGTCCGCGATGTCCTGCACGTGGTACTTGGTGCCGAGGATCGGCGAGTTCGCCGTCAGCGCCGCCGCCGGGATCCCGGGGACGAGGTAGATCCCGAACTTGAGGCCGAGCTTGTGCACGTACTTCGCGACTGCCGGGATTCCGTCCGGGAACTTGGTGGTGTTCCAGGCGTTGCGGCCGTACTGGTCGAGGTGGTCCGACCAGCCCGCGTCGATGTTGACGTAGTCGTATCCGTACTTCTCCAGCGTGGTGTGCATCGCCAGGGCCTGCGACTCGATCAGCGTTTCGCTGACGTTGCCGCGGAAGGTGCTCCAGCTGCTCCAGCCCATCGGCGGGCGCAGCGCCGGGCTCAGCGCCGGCCGCGCCGCGTGACCGCCGGAGACCCCGGCCGCCGCTCCGGGAGCGCCGAGGACGCACAGCGGGACCGCCGCCGCGCCGAGGAGCCCGCACCTGGCCAGCCTTTTCCATGTGATCATGTCGAACGCTCTCCCTACTCGGGTGGACGCCTGGGTTTTGCGCCCTGCACCTTGTACCTCCGGCTCCGATTGAGGTCAATCATTCATCCGATGTATTACCGCCCCACGAGCAAGTGACCAGCAAATGCACCACCAAAACTCGCTGAAACACCCGACCACACTGTTTCAGGAGCCATGGCAGGAACCTTGACGACCCTCGCGCCGCCGCGTATCTTCCGCTCGATGGCGTTGTTCAGCACGTTGCAATGAGTTCACATATGTGAAAACGATCTGTGCCCACCAGTCTCGGTGCGAACGGAGCAACGATGATTTCCCTGCGACGGGGCAGGATCCGGCCGACCGGCGGAACGCTCGCCCTCGGCTCCCTGCTGCTCGGCTCCCTGCTCCTCAACACCCTGACCGGCTGCGGCACCACCGCGTCCGGCGCGGATCCCAACGCCACCGCGACCGGTCCGCTGACGGTGTGGGTGCGCGGCTCGGGCGACTCGCTGAAGGCCTTTCAGAAGATCTTCGACGCCTTCACCGCGAAGACCGGGGTCAAGATCAGCTCCTTCATGACGCTGACCGACTTCGAGACCAAGCTGTCCGCGGCCGCCTCGGCGCACAAGCTGCCCGACGTCGTGCTCGACGACGCCGCGCAGCTCGGCTCGTTCCGCACCCAGGGCATCATCCAGCCGATCGACCAGGCCACGATCACCGGCTCCGACCAGATCCAGTCCGCCGCGTGGAACTCGGCGAAGGACGCGGCCGGGACCACCTACGCGGTTCCGTTCTCCGCGCAGGCCAACGTGCTGCTGATCCGCAAGGACTGGCTCGACAAGCTGCACCTGGCCGTGCCGACCACGTGGGCCGAGGTCGAGACGGTCGCCAAGGCCTTCACGACCCAGGACCCTGACGGCGACGGCAAGGCGGACACGTACGGCATCGACGTGCCCGGCTCGACCAGCCGCGGCTACATCTCCTGGTGGTGGTCGTCAATGCTCTGGCAGGCCGGCGGCGACTACGTCAAGAGCGACGGGAACGGCAAGTACACCGCGACGCTCGACTCCCCGGCCGCGGTCACCGCCGCGCGCGAGTTCGAGACGCTGGCCTGCACCGACAAGGTCACCCAGCCCGGCATGCTCAACGACGACACCACCGCGGCGAACAAGGCCTTCCAGACCGGCGTCGCAGGGATGTACCTGACCGGCCCGTACACCTACGCGACCTCGGACGCGACCGCGGTCAAGGGCAAGTACATCGCCGTCGCCCCGCCGCAGGGTCCTGCGACCGCACAGACCCTCGCAGAGGGCACCGATGCGTACCTGATGGCCGGCGCCAAGACCAACGAGGCCAAGCAGCTGCTCTCGTACATGATCTCGCAGCCGGCCCAGGTCATGGGGATGACCGCGGTGCCGACGGCCACCATCGTGCGGCTGTCGGTCAACAAGAACGTCGACGCGGCGGCCGAGCACAAGGGCGACCAGCGCTGGGCCCTGGCCGAGCAGGTCTACCAGACCGCGGGCCACTACGAGTACGACTCGATGCCGAACTGGACCGCGTTGAGGGCGGAGACCTCGAAGGACCTGAACGCGATGATCGCGAACTGCTCGGACCCGGCCACCGCGATGTCGGCGCTCAACAGCGCGTTCCAATCCCTGTTGCGGCAGCAGGGCGTGGCGGGCTGACCGACCGGTGACGACCGAACACGAGCTACCCGGCCGGACCACCGCGCCCCGGACACACCAGCCGTCGGACACTTCTCCCCCGGCCGACGCCACCCCGTCCGACTCCGTCCCGTCCGACACCCCAACCGCACGTAGACGCCGCGCCCCCGCACTCTCCCTCCCGACCCGGCAACCGCGACCACGCCGGGCCGGGAGGGCCATTCTCCCCTGGCTGTTCCTGGCCCCCGCGCTACTCTTCTTCGCCGTGTTCCGGTTCTGGCCGACGCTGTGGGGGATGTATCTCAGCCTGTTCAACGTGCGGCCGTACCTGGGGAACCAGTGGGTCGGCTTCGGCAACTTCACCAGAGCCTTCGCCGATCCCGACCTACGCTCCGCAGTCGGCCACACCCTGCTAGACGCAGCCGCCTCCGTCCTGGGCTCGGCCGTAATCGGCTTCTGTCTCGCCCTACTCCTCGAAGGCCCCGCCCGGCACCTACGGGTCCTCCGCACCGCCGCATTCGTCCCCGTCGTAGTCTCCATGGTCGCGATCGCCGAGCTGTGGAACTCGCTGCTCTTCCCCGGCCGCTACGGCGCAGTCAACTCGCTCCTGGGCGCCGTCGGCCTAGGCCCGCTGCCCTTCCTAGGCAGCCCGCACTCCGCGCTCGCAACCGTCATCGGCGTGCAGATCTGGAAGTCAGCGCCCCACGACATGCTCATCTTCGTCGCGGGGCTGGCCGGCATCGACGCCCAGCTCTACGAGGCAGCCGCGATCGACGGCGCCCGCCCGCTACAGCGCCTCAGGCTGGTGACCCTCCCCGCACTACGGCCGATCACCACAATCGTACTCACCCTCGGCGTAATCAGGGGCCTGCGAGTCTTCACCGAGATCTACGTGCTGACCGGCGGCGGCCCGGGCGGCTCGACCCAGACCGTGGTGCCGTACACCTACCTGCAGGCGACCACGAACAACGACGTCGGCTACGCGTCGGCAGTCTCGACCCTGCTGCTGCTGGCCACCATCGCGCTGACCGTGCTGGTGCGCTGGTGGCGTGCCAAGAGAGAGGACTGACTCCTATGGCCATCGTCGGATCCTCCGCAACCGCGCTGGGCCTGCGCACCCCCCGCGCCTTCACCCGCCACCCCGGCCCACAAGGCCGTCGCAGCCGCCTCACCCACCGCCTCACCCGCCTCACCGCCTACCTACTAGTCCTCCTCATCTTCCTGCTCCCCTTATGGTCCATGGTCGCCACCGCCCTCAGCTCGGCTCAGTCGAAGCTAGGCACCATGGACCTGATCCCCCACGGGCTGACCACCGGGAACCTAACTCAGGCCTGGAACTTCGGCATCGGCCGCGGCCTGGCCAACTCCCTGGTCATGGTCGGCGTCGGCCTGCCCCTCCAACTGGCCGTGTCCTCACTGGCCGCCTACGCCCTGGCCCGCAAGCGGTTCCGCGGAACCGCCCTGGTCACCATCGTCATCATGGCCACGATGATGATGCCCGACGAGGTCATCGCGATCCCGCTGTACCTGATCATCGGAAAGATCCCGAACCCGGTCACCGGCGGCACCCTGCTCGACTCCTACGGCGGCCTGGTCCTCCCCCTGGTCGGCTGGGCGCTGCCGATCTACATCCTGACCGGCTTCATGAAGCGGATCCCGATGGAACTGGAGGAGGCCGCAAGGGTGGACGGCGCGGGCGAACTGCGGATCTTCGCACGCATCATCCTGCCGCTGTGCAAGCCGGCCCTCGGCGCCTGCGCCGTCTTCGGCTTCCTGATGATCTGGGACCAGTACCTGCTGCCGCTGCTGGTGATCCAGACCCCGTCCATGGACCCGCTCACGGTCGTGGTCACCTCCCTGCAGTCCAGCCAGGAACTGGGCGACGCGATCAAGCTGGCCGCCGCCACGATCCTGATGGTGCCCAGCATCCTCTTCTACCTCTCACTCCAACGCTCCTTCGAGCGAGGAGTCCTGAGCGGCTCCATCAAGGGCTAGGCCATGTGCCGCTACTCGACGGGGACTGCGGCGGTCACGGTGGGGACGGGGATGGCGGTCTGGCTGTTGCGGACGAAACTGAGCAACAGCCCCAGAACTAGCAGCGCCAAGGCCGCGTACGGTGCATAGATCACCGGGGCGGTCACGTGGTAGAAGGACCCGAACACGGCCGCGCCGGTCACCGAGATGCCGACCGCTGCGGCCAGATACACCGCCCATGGCCGGGAGTGGTCGCGCAGTCCGCGCAGCGCCCCGACCGACATCAGTAGGTAGATGACCGCGAGGGCGAAGCCGCCGAATGTCGAACACCAGCTGAACATTGCGACGTAGTGCGGCAGTCCGTTTTGCGCGAGCAGTCCGCCCCACGCCGCGGTCAGCACCAGGACCACGAGGTGCGCGGCCACGACGACCGCGCCGGCCGTCAGCGGGGTGCCGCGGCGTGCCGAGATGCGGGCCATCGCGGACGGCAGCCGACCGTCCCGGGAGAGCGCGAACAGTCCACGCGTCGCTGAAACCGCGCAGCCGATCAGCACTGCCAGCATGTCGAAGACCACGACCAACTCGATCAGCCGGCGCACGGCCACCGAGCCGAAGCCGCCGTCCGACGCGGGTCCGGCCAGGCCGAACAGCGGAGCCCCGGCGTTCTTGCCGAGGGCGTCCAGGCTGAAGTGGTAGCCGGCCACCTGGGCGTAGGAGGAGATGAGGTAGAACCCTGTCACGGCCAGCACCGAGATCAGCACCGCCCGGGGAATGTCCCGCTTCGGGTGCGCGGTCTCCTCGCCCAGGTTGGCCGCGGCCTCGAAGCCGGTGAACAGCAGCACGCCGTAGAGCACACCGAACATCACGCCGCTGAGCCCCTGTGGCGAACTGCTCGGCGTGAACGCCGTTCCCACATGATTGCCGGAGCCGACCTTGGCGATGACGTACACCGCGAAGATCAGCACGGCGGTGAACGAGATCATTGCGAGCGTGAGCTGAGCCCGCGTAGACAGTGCGACGCCGAGGTACAGCACGACCGCCAACCCGGCGAGCAGCACCAGGTCCCAGCCGACCTCGGGCAGCGGCGTGACGTTGAATTCGGCCTGCAGCGTGTCGTGGATGGTCCCGCCTATCATCACCAGGATTCCGGTGCCCAGCGCCAGGATGCCGAGGTAGTACAGCAGTCCGGCCGCCGAGCCGATCCGCGCACCGAGCCCGTCGGTCACGTAGTCGTAGAGCGAGCCGGCCGCCTGGATCCGCCGGGTGTACTGGGCGACGATCCAGCCGAGGCCCAGCACGCCGACCGCCGCGATCAGCACGGAGAGCGGCGCCGCCGCCCCGGCCCCGCTGCCCGAGGCGTTGAGCCCGACCAGCAGCGGCACGAGGAAGGCGATCGAGAAGACCGGCCCGATGACGCCGACCGACTGCGCGATGGCGTCGACGAGCGTGAGTGATCCGGTAAGGCGGGTTTGCCGATCAGTGCGGTGCGTGTCCATGGCGCCTCCTTGGCCCCTGTGGTCGCTGCTTCCGGGTATCGGGAATCGTATGGGTCCAAACGTTTGGATGGCAATGGTTTCCCGGGACCGGTTTTCGGGGCCTCGCTCGCGCTCTAAGCTGCGAAGATCGTGCTCAGATAGTTGTCGACCAGGGCTCCGGTACGGGCACGGGCGGCCGCGTGTTGCCGCTCCGTCTCGGCCAGCAGCCCGGCCGGATCGACGCCGAGGGCGAGGGCCTCGGTCTCGCCGCCGTTGTCCAGCCACAGCTTGACGTCGGTGACGGTGACCTCGGGATGGAACTGCACGCCGAGGCTGCGCCCGAACCGGTAGGCCTGCACGGCGGCGTCGTTGCGGGCCAGAACCGTGGCCCCGGGTGGCGGGGTGAAGGCGTCGAAGTGCCATTCGAACCAGGGGCCGGGCGGGACCGGGCCGTGCGAATCCCGCTCCACGTCGACCCAGCCGATCTCCGGATGCGCCGACCGGGCCACCGAGCCGCCGAGTGCGCGGGCCAGGGCCTGCCCGCCGAAGCAGACGCCGAACACCGCGCCGCCGCCGGTCACCGCATCGTCCAGCCAGCCGAGCTCTGGCCTCAGCCAGCGGCCGATCGCCGCGTCGTCATAGGCGGCCCAGGGCGCGCCCATCGGCACCAGCAGGTCGTAGTCGCGGGCGTCCGGGAAGGTGAAGTCGACGTTCGGGGTGGCGTGCCGCTCGGCGGGCACCACCAGGATCTCGTCCACCCGCCAGCCGCGCGCCCGCAGCGCCTCGCCGATCAGGCCGGTGGTTGAGAAGGCGTCGTGCAGTACACAGAGAGCGCGCAAGGGGTTCTCCTGACCTTGACGACTATCGCTTTCCCGTCTCCTACCCGCGTTCAGCGCGCGGCGATCCGGACCGGCAGCTGCTTGATCCCGTTGACGAAGTTGCTGCGTACCCGCCTGACCTCGCCGATGATCTCGGCGCGTGCGATCCGTGGCAGCAGGGTCTCGAACATCAGCCGGATCTCGAGGCGGGCCAGATTGTTGCCGAGGCAGAAGTGCGGGCTGCCCTTGCCGAAGGCGAGGTGATCGTTGGGCGTGCGGGTGACGTCGAAGTCGTACGGGTTGCCGAAGACCTTCTCGTCGCGGTTGCCGGAGGCGAACCACA
>Ga0307507_10000879_pt1 | contig 66790 bp, 13 predicted proteins | sample 7_EM_MG_FD_207223 | JGI IMG/M metagenome (GOLD analysis project Ga0307507, IMG submission 207223) | Populus trichocarpa ectomycorrhiza microbial communities from riparian zone in the Pacific Northwest, United States - 7_EM | ecosystem: Host-associated > Plants > Roots > Unclassified | place... | reverse complement strand
ATAATAAAGATTAATAATAGGATCTATTAAAGAGAACAAGCTAAGAAAGGGTAAAATAGAGTTCTATAGTTATATAAGGCGCAGAGTATACATCAGCAAATATAGAGCCAAAAACTATAGAATGGCGCAAAGCTAATGGACCTAAGCGGTACCAAAGAATCCAAAAGATAGATAAAGAAACTATAGAAACCTAGAGGTTAAGGATTAAGTAATTATTAGACTAAGGAGTAGAGGCTAAACTAGGGATTTTAGTAGTAGAAGATGTTTAGGCGGACTCTATAATAAGAAAGATAGTTTAAAGATAAAGCTTATATAAATTGCGGAAAATAAGGTTATTTCGCTAGAGACTATAGAGGTAGTTAGAGTAACCACGCGGTAAAGGGCACTAGGTTATTAGAGTATAATAACGCGGATATAGAGATGTTGCGCGGAACTAAGAAGAGTTTAATTAAACACTTCGCGTTTTATTATAATAACGCATGCCGAATTTATAAGGACGCTAAGTATAGCGCAAGCTATTAGCCGCAAGAGCTAGAGTTAAGAGGGCTTAAAGAAACTAGAGAGTTAGATAAAGAATAAGATTAACTCTATAAGCTAGATTAAGATGTTAAAGCAATATATAGATAAAGATTAGCAACAATGATAATAGAGTTAGAGTACTTATTAATTAATAGTGATGAGGAAGAAAACGAGGCTAACTAGGAGTATTTATACCTTAGTAACGCAATAGAAGCAGAGACTAAAACCACTATAAAACGCGGATTAGTAACGGGTATTATAACACTGTTAGATATAGCATCTATCGCTTTATAAGACGGAAGGAGTAATATTTAGAGACAACTAAGTAAGCAGATAACTGCTAGTGCTAGCTTACTACTTATAAAAGGCAAAAGGCTATAGGTCTAAGATTCTTAAGAAGAGATAAGGAAAGCTTTAGACTTATAGAACGCAATAAGGACAGCTTAAGAGCCCACAACGAATAAAAACTAATGGGAAAGAGTAGTAACTTAGTTTAATAATAAACAAATGAGTATAGGACGCAAGTTTAAGAACCACAAGTTTGGGGAATAAATAAGAACGTTATTAGAAAGCCAAGATTTTAAGAAATAAATAAGAACTACAGTAATTCTAAGTAAATATAGTATTTAGCCTAAAGATTAAAAAGTTAATACTAAGATTAGGAAGTAAGACGACTTTAAGGATCTAGCTGCAAGACGCAGAAAATAGGAAACTATAGATAAGTTTAGATAAAGAATTATTGCATAGTAAGAGCAAAAGCTAGATAAGAGGTTAGCTATGCTAGGTTATATAAGGGACAAAGCACCTGTATAAAGAGTTATTAATAGGCCTAGTGTAGGGACACCTAGAGTAAAGTAGTTGGACAAACTAGAACAAAAAGAGGATTTAGATATTTTAGTTAGATTTAAAGAAAGACATACTAAAGGATGTTATAACGTAGTAATAACAAGGTACTTTTTTATAGACAGACCATATATACTAAACTAGTTGTATGGAAAGTGGTATAGGCAATGATATAATAACGAATAGGAAGACTTTTATATATAGCTAGATAAAAAAGTTGTCTAAGACTAACCTATTACGGAGAAATGTATAAATTACATTAAAGGAGCATTGATTATAATGTTAAGGAACCTAAAAGAAGGATCTAGGGACTAGAGAGAAGAATAATAAATCTTAATACCCATAGTGGAAATACCAGTAGTTAGGTTAACTAGGTATAGGTTTAAACTTAAGAATAAAAACAAGCTAAGAGTTAACCTAAATTACCTAGCGTATTATACACTATTGTGGATAGCTTGTGTGGATAATGTGTGTAATATATATAGGGCACTAAAAGACAAGAACTAAAAGTACCCAGTAAGGATATATTAAGCACTAGAAGAAAAGCGGTTTAGAGACGCTAAGTATATATATAGATGGCACCTAGTTAAAGTACAGAATTAAAGGGACCTAACACTTTAACCTAAAAAATTCCTTATAGAAGAATGCCTAGATGGATAATAATGGTGGGACTGCCTAGAGAACACTTATCTATAGCACGTAGAGGAAAAGAAATAAACTAAGTATTGGCTAAAAGTAGACTAAGTATAAGCAGGATCTAGCAGCTAATAGTTAGGAAAAGGGGAGGCCTATAGAACTAGAGGGAACTAGTAGTAGAGCCTTAGACCCTTAAAAGAGTCTAAGGATAATACCTAAACTTATAAGTTAAGTGGTAAGATTAGCAGTTTAAAGTGTTAATAGATAGTAGAGTAATAAGGAACTATATATTACTAGTAATAGTAGAAAGGATAGGGTTACTACACAGACAAAAGAAACACCTATATCCACTTATAACAATTTTAGGAGATTAGATAGCCTATAGAGGAGGTATTATTAATCTTAAAACAGGACCTATTTAGTTAACTATTAAAGGGAGACTAGTTAGAATGTCTTTTAATATTTTACCGTTGGGAAAAGATAAGGCGATATTAGGAATGCCTTAGTTACAGGAATATAATCCAAAGGTTAATTGGGTTATAGGTTAGGTTAATATTAAAAATACTTAATAATATAAGATGCGATAGCAAACCAAGTTAGTATAGTACTAAGTTGGAGTAATATATAAAGAGACTAAGCAAGGCTTAAGTTATATACCAAAGAGATACCACAAGTATGGCAAAAAGTTATAGTTACTAGAAAGTGAAAAGCTGTTAGAGTATACAGTATAGGACCATAAAATAGAGTTAAAAGAGGGAACTAGTCTAAGGTTCTTTTTAATCTATAAGCTTACTAAAACTAAGTTAGTGGCACTTAAAGAGTTTGTCCAGGAGAACTTATAAAAGGGATATATTAAACCATCGCAGTTATTAGTAGGATATCCAGTACTGTTTATTTTAAAGAAAAACGGAAAACTTAGGATGTGTATAGACTACAGATAGTTAAACAGCATTACTAGAAAGGATAGGTATTCTTTACCCTTAATTAGCAAAATCTAAGACAGGATAGGCAACGCAAAGATTTTTATAAAGATAGATTTGAGATGGGCGTACTATTAGATTAGGATTAAGGAAGGCGACGAATAGAAAGCAGCTTTTAGGTTAAAGGAAGGACTATATAAGCTATTAGTTATACAGTTTAGGCTTATAAACGCACTAACAACGTTCTAGAAGCGAATTAATAGTGTATTAGGAGAACACCTTAATGAGTTTATTATCTACTTAGAGAGTGAGAAAGAATATAAAGAATACGTTAAATAGGTCTTAGAGAGACTATAAGAAGAACAGATGCCAATAGCAATTAAGAAATGTGAGTTCTTTATAAGAAAGACTATTTTTGTAGGATTTATTATTAAACTAGAAAGAATTAGTATAGACCTAAAGAAAGTTAAAGCTATAGTGAGTTGGCAAGAACTAGAGAATATTATATAGTTGAGATTGTTTTTAGGGTTTTGTAACTACTATAGAAGGGTTATAGCACAATAGTTAAAGAGTATTAAACCATTTATAAGGCTAATAAAGAAAGAGGAACCGTGGGTATAGGGAAATAAGTAAAGGAAACTGTTTAAGAAATTTAAAGAGTTGTTTACCTAGGAACTAATTCTTAAGATCTGCCAATTAAAGTTAGAAATAGTTGTTAAGGTAAATATATTAGACTTTATACTAGGAGTATATTTGCTATAAAAGTATTAAAACGCATAGTATCTAGTGGCGTATTATAGTTAAAAGATAATACTACTAGAACTAAACTATGACATCTATAATAAGGAGTTATTAGGTATAGTTACAATGTTAAAAAAATAGAGAGTATTCTTGTAAGGTATAGAGAAACCGTTTATAGTTAAAATGGACTATAAGAACCTTACAGGATTCCTAATAATAAAGGAACTTAACCAAAGATAGGTTAGATAGGCGGAAATGCTTATAGAATACCATTTCGAAATTCAGTATACTAAGGGTATAGATAACGCACAAGCAGATACTCTAAGCAGGAAAGCTAAACTATAAAGTAATAAAAAGCCGTTAGGGGCTTTGTTGCGAAGGGATTAAGATAGATTAATTAGGTATAATTATCCTAAAATAGTAGTAATAAGAGAAAGCCAGATCTATAAATTACTAGAGAGTGATTAGATATAGAAGATCTAAAAGGTATAAGTAGAGGATCCAAACATAGAATAGTATAAAAATATAGAAGCAACCTATGTTCTAAGGTCTATTGTAAAAGAGTTTATTAAGTTATTCTATAAGGGACTAACTTAAGGACACAATGGAGCCATAGGCTTAGTATTAAGACTTTAAAAAGAGTATATTATTTAAGGAATCTAGGGACTAGCGAGACAAGTTATAAAAAAGTGTCTAGATTGCTAAAAAAATAAACTAATAAGGCATAAGCCGTACGGAGGGCTATAACCTATTAAAACACCAGAAAGACCATGGGAAGTTATATTATAGGACTTTATTATTAAGCTACTAAAGTTAAAAGACCCTATTACAGGATAAGATTATAATGCGATTTTAGTAATAGTAGACAAGCTTATAAAGTGGGGATACTTTATAGCATATATAAAAGAAATGTTAGTAAAAGATGTTACTAGAATCTATATTAAGGAAGTATTCGTAAGATATAGAGCACTAAGTAAGATTATATTAGACAGAGATCTGAGATTTATAGTAGTATTCTAGGAGGTATTCTTGGCGGAATAGGGAGTTTGCGTAGTAACCTTAATAGCGTATTATCCACAGACGGACGGATAATATGAGGGGAACTTGTAGACAGGGGGCTATAAGGACACGATTGTGGAACAAGATAGATTGGTAAGAGAGATGAATCCTTAAGAAGGTAAGACCTTGAGGATCGTGGAGACTATATACTACGGGCACGTGCCTCTAGTATATAACCGATGGCTATCTAAGGGGTGTCCGGGGGTTGTCCTAAGGGCAACCAAAGGTGACCTGCAATAATATCCCTTACATTGCCCCCCCCTTTTTTGCGGTCGGCCCCCGATCGCCATTACCTTGCAGTAAAGGGAGATTATGAGGGCTTGTCCCAGAAGGGGTTTGGAGAGATGTTGGTATGCCGCTGTATATTATCTATCTATCTAACCCCTGCTTTGAACTCCTGAAAACCTTAATAAGGAAAAACATAACTGGAGAAAAGATATAAGGATTGCTAGGAGACCTATTAGAAGCCTGCCGGAAGTATACTGGTAACTACCTAGGCTGACCTAAGGATTTTTATACAACTCTACTTCTAAGCCTTTATGCCGGTCTGCAATTAATCGCAAGTGTTATAGGTAATTTAGTGTTCCTAATGTAGTTCCGTAGAACCTTTTGGTATGGGATTTGATGTATAGGGCCTTAGCTTACTGTCGTCTTTAACTGTTAAGATATAATCTGTGATCTTTTTTCCTGATCCCCTGCGTTACTAACGCATTGCTCCCGTATTTGCCCTTGGGCTGCTATATGTAGTTGGGTAATTAATTAGTTAATTAAAAAGACTTGTCTCTTAAGATTTGGTATATATAGTTTCAAATCTGGTGGTCCTGTGCTATATAATTGGCGTAGCTTTACTGCCTAGCAAATAGAAGACACTTTGCAATAGCGCCTATAGCTATTATACGACTGTTAAGGACGTTTATAACGTTGTTCTTTTGATATTATAGTATCGTTTAGGTATAATTTAACCTGTATGCATCTTTAATTAACGTCTTAATTGCCTTCCCTGGCCGCGTGATTAGTTTTTATAAGGAAGTGATGGTTAAATGACTTATATACATGTTTCCTTTCTTCTGAATAACGCTATTGTAACGGAGTTATATTGGCAAGGTTGCGGCTATTTACCGGAAGGGTATTAAATGGTGAAGTATAAGGACACCTTGCTTATTAAGCTGTTTCTTTTCCTTAACACCTTACTTCCCATTATTAACCTTCGTCCAATTTTGGACGTATCTTTAATATATTATTAAGATTTTCTTCTTTTCTATTATTATTTTAGTATGCCTCTTTGTTCTCCTGCTAACTGCTCTTTTGAGCTAATTCCTTAGCGTATTCTGGCCCTGCCGCTGTATATAGAACCTTAACCTCTGCTGACCTGTAACTGGTGCTGGTCCTACCTAAATAATTTTGCCTGCACGTCCTTGAAAGACTAGAAGTCTAATAAGAGGATTCTGGAGGCTTGTAATAAGACGCACTATGTTAGATCTAATACCTTTAGTCCTTGTAATTGATGCATGTGTACTAAGAGCGGCAGTTATATTAAGGTAAGTTTTTCTATTCTTAATAGATTTCTATTGCTGACTTTAAGCTTTAATAGCCTGGGCCTAAGTGGCGACGTTTCTTTAATGTCCTTAACTACTATATTGCCTAGGCTCTCTTTTATTCTAGCGTAAATGCTGAACGACTTGGTCGAATTTAAGACTATGCCATAGCTATCTATACTGCCTATAATTCCTAGTAAGCCAGCCAGCAACGCCTTATATAAGAGTAAGGTTGGTACACTAAGGATAGGGTAAGGGATGGGGGTGATAAGAAGAAGGTTACCGTCTACTATAAAAAGGAGTTCGCGTATACGCGTTAAGTTTTAAAAGAGTAAAAGAGCATAAGCTCATCCTATTACTAAGATAGCGGAAACCTATTATAGGGTTCCTAGATAAGTATCAGATCAAACTACACAGTGCCTATAAGCTTACAGTGTTAGTGGCCGACATGCACAACCGCACTAAGGTAGTTGGCCCACAACCCTTCTAGGTAGCTAACTTTAAAGGCTATAACCTTATTCTTAGATACCCTTGGCTTGTGGAAGCAAACCCTAAGATACGCTTTAAGATAGGAGCCTTTAAATAGTAGAACAATAAAGAATTAGAAGGGCGTATATTACTAGCAAGCTTAAAAGACATCCTAAAAGATATAGCTCTAGGTAAAACAGTATACACTCTATACCCAAAGAAGTATTAGATCGAACCCCTATTCTATAGCAAGATAGGTATAGAGCCTAGCATAGGTAATAACCCCTCCATAATAGAGACCCTACGGGGAGCTACCAAACAGGTCACAGAGACACTACAAGGAGGCGGCGATCTTAAAGATCTTATAAGATACTTCTACCGCCACAGGTTACTCTGGCTCAAGCAATATACAAAGAATATACTATAGCACCTTAAACGCTGCATTAAAGAGTTCTCTACCCTCCACTAGCTACCATATAAAACGGTTTAACGTATAGTAGCAACCATGTATAAACAACCACTATAGCGCGCGACACTACCCGTAAGTATTCTAAGGGAGCTCCAGGACCTACCTAACGACGATATAGAGGATAAACGCGACCCTAATCTGTTAAATATTCCATTAGGCCTAAGGGACTTACTAAGGGTATTCTTAGGTAGGCGAGCCAAAATCGTAGCACAGAACTTAGAATATGATTATGCAATTAATCTAGAAGAGGGTAAATAACCCCTAAACCTTCCTATTTATAACCTCTTTTGCAAAGAGCTTAAGATCCTACGGGAATACCTTAATAGTGCACAGAAAAAGGGATGGATCTAGCCTAGTAAGTCACTAGTAGGCGCACTAATCCTCTTTATCCCAAAACCAGATAGAACTATAAGGCTATATATAGACTATCACGGTCTTAATAAAGTTATAATTAAGAACCGTTACCCACTACTACTAGTTAGTGAAATGCTAGATTAACTATCTAGGGCGAAGATCTTTATAAAGCTGGATCTACAAGACGCCTATTATAGGCTCCATATTAAAGAAGGGGATAAGTGGAAGACCGCTTTTAAGACCCAATACAGCCACTTTAAGTATATAGTGATGCCTTTTAGGCTAGCCAATACGCCTACAACATTCCAATTGTATATTTATAGAGCCTTAGGGGGACTAGTTGACCGCATATATATTATCTATTTAGATAACATCCTAATCTACTTAGAAGACAAGGATTAGCACAAGCAACACGTTTACTAAGTACTAGAACGTTTAGATAATTAAGGCCTCTACGCTAAGGCATTAAAGTATACCTTTAATACCAAGCAGGTCGAGTTCCTGGGTTATATTATAACGCCTATAGGCGTAGTTATGGACCTAGTACGGGTATAAACGATCTAAGAGTGGCCGGAGCCAGAGAGCTACTAGGATATTTAAGTGTTCCTAGGCTTTGCCAATTTTTATAGGCGCTTTATTTATGACTACTCAGACATCGCCTAATACCTATTTAACCATATTACGGAAGCTTCCTAAGACCCAGCCTAAGGAGCAAAAAGCTTAAAGGCAGGAAGGAAGAAAACTAAAAAGGGACTAACTAAATAGTATAAACCATAGTTATGGCCTAGAAAGGTTTAGGATGCCTTCTAGGAACTATAAGCAAAGTTTATAAAAGCTCCATTACTGCGGCATTTCAACCCAGATTAGCCATTAATAATAATCACTAATATATCAAATTTCGCCCTTGCTAGTATCCTACTACAACCTAATAGGGATCCGGACGCTACCCAGCTCCACTAGAGACCAGTAGCATTCTATAGTAGAAAATTCCAGGGGCCTAAAGTTAGGTATTATACCCACAATAAGGAACTACTAGCTATAGTTAACTACTTTAAACAGTAGCGATATTACCTTAAGCACGCAAGCCATATCACTTATATACTCTCAGATTATTATAATCTACGCTACTTTATAACTGCAAAGGAGCTTACACCTTAATAAGCCAAATAGGCAGAGGAGCTCGCGCGATTTAATTTTAAGATTAAATATAAGCTAGGGGAGAACAACCCTACTAATAAACCATTACGACGGCCAGACTATACCAAAGGCTTTAAAACGGGAGAAGGAAAACAGATAATAGACATCTTACTCCCTATATTACAGAACAAGCTCTAGGTATAGGATGCTTAAGCACCTACAGCTCCATATACTAAGTCTTAGGCGGTGCAAACCCCGTCAGCTTCCACTAATATTCTAGCTAGTACCCAGTTCGTGGCCGATAAGGGTCCAAATATACCTAAACAGGACATCCTTAATACAACTTCGGAACCTAGCAATACGCCACCTCTAATTGCTAAGCTATCCCCTTAAGCCAAAAGTAAAGCCATAGAGCAATTAGAACTCAGAGCCCTATAACAACCAAAGGACTTTAACCTTATAGCGGCCTTCCTAACGCACGCGTATTGAAGAGTTGTAAGATCCATAGTACTATCAAGTCTTATACTTAGAGCAGTATAAGACGAAACAGCTTTTACCTAGGAACTATCCAAAAGGTTAACAGATCTCATCTATAAGGTGCAACAGAGGGACGCTTCCTATACCATCTTCAATACGGAAGTAGACCAGAAATATAACGGAAAGGAAGCTATAAGGTGCTAAAATTAGGAACTAGACCCAATAGGCCTATTACGTAGAAATAGCAAGGTTTGGGTGCCATATAAAGCAAATCTATAATAGAAGATCCTTATAAGGAATCATAATAATCCTCTAGGCGGCCACTATGGTCAAGCTAAAATAGTAAAATTACTTTAGCGCAAATACTATTAGCCAAAGCTTAAGCAGGAAGCAAAGGAGTATATTAACCATTACAAGAAGTGTTAAGTATATAAGATCTATAGGTATAAGCTATAGGGTCTACTTAAATCAGTTCCCCCCGCTAGTAAGCCATAGTAACATTACACCATAGACTTTATTACGGATCTCCCGCTATCTAAAGATAGCTAAGGACGAATATATAATTCGGTCCTTATACTTATTAATAGGTTTTTAAAGTACGTCCAATACCTTCCCATTAACAAGACAATTAACACACAAGCGCTTACCAGCCTAATTAAGAAGAAATGCTTTCTTAAAGTAGACCAGCCGCACTCTATTATTATTAATAGGGGCAGTGTCTTTATAAGCCAATACTAGTCAGATCTATGCTTTTATTTAAAGATAGACCACCGTTATAGTACAGCTTTCCATCCATAAACGGACGGGCAAACAGAATGTCAGAACTAGGAACTAGAGTCTTACCTACAAATATATTTAAACTACCAGCAAGACAACTAGTGCGAGCTACTTCCGTATATAGAGTACACTTACAATTCAAAGCAATATATATTATATAAGTATACACCAATCCAGATTACCTATGGCGTTTAACTATTTAGGTTTAATAGTGTACCTAGCGATCACTGGCTAAGGCCGTATAATCAATTATAGGATCCCACCGGGAAGTCAAAGAACATCCACTAGAGAGTATAAGGATACCTCTAGAAATAAAAGGAGTAATAGAAGCATACAAAGCAGAGCCTATAAAATGCCTAAGAGCAGCAGAGACTTTAGTACAACTGTAAACACCAGGACAAGTATTTCGGAGTAGGCGATAAGGTTTTATTATGTTTAACAAATATCAAGACCTATTAACTATTAAAGAAGCTTAATATAAGATACCTAGGTCCCTTCCAAGTTAAGAAACAAATTAGCAAGCTAGCCTACCGTCTCTAGCTACCCCTATCTATGGCCTATATATATCTAGTGTTTTACGTAAACCTACTAGAGCCATAGCATAGACCACTACTAGAAAAGAACTTCTGTCTAGGCCTAATTAAACACCCTAAGGTGGTAGGCAAGCAGTATAAGGTTAAAACTATACTATATTATAAGTCTGTTAAGAACAAGCTTTAATATAAAGTCAAATAGCTAGGCTAGCCCGCTAAGGACTCTATATAGAAACCAGAGGATCACCTTAAATATTACAAAGATATTCTAAAAGAATATTAGGACCAAGGTCCACAATCTATAAATCGCAGAAAGCGCTCTAATACTACGGTATCATCGCGACCTATAAAGAAAGCTTATAGTAGACCGCAAAAGGCCCCAAAGAGTAAATAGGTTAAATTGGATATAGAATAAACAGGCTCTAGAAACTATAAGGATTAAAGCTACGGCCTAAGGCAGGACAGGTCCTTAGCCTTTTTACATATATAGCATAGAGTTAATAGGGCATTTTGCTAGAATTGCATTCCCATTTATTAATCTATATTAGGAATATTATTCCTAGGGCTCCTAAGCCCTTCCTAAAAGCCCTTTAAGGCCTTCCTAAGTACCTAATCAAGGTTCTTAATTACTACTATATACAAGAATAAATCCCAAATGCCTAATCTAAAAAGCCACTATACCTTATCCTTAGGAGCAGGATTAGTATCTATTAGGCTACTAAGTAATGGCTAACAAGAATAGAATCTAGACCCCTTAGTAGGGGTATAAGTAGGCATAAAAACAGGGGTAGGATAATAAGGTATAGCTAGGGCAAAAATCCTTAAACACTTAATACCAATATTAGGTCCAAACCAATACTAACAAAGCTCTTACAGCGTCAGCTTATAGTTAATAAAGACACGCTTAAGCCCAGAATAAACAGAGACGTTGGCTAGCTAGCATAGTCCAGAACCACCAAAACCTTGCTATGGTAACTATCAGTTACCTATCTATTAGGTACCCAAAGGGTAACCTACCTAATACCGCATTATATTATACTAAATTATATTGTATAAGATTGATTTCAGCGCTGCTATTATATAGTGCTTGGAACTAATGTACCTCGCCTATAAGGAGTACTATTTCTAGCTTAATAGTAATATGGAGAGTCTCTCCTTCTATATCTTGCCCTAGTTGTAGCCGGGAGAGGTCTGTGACTAGGGCTTTTCTTTTTTTAAATTATTAGTGCGGTTATTGCCCTGCTTGTTTTTCCAATTAGGTTTGCCTCTAGAGAAGTTTTCTCTTGACCTTTTGGAGTGTTCCTGTAAGGGTGCTAGATAGGTGTTAGGTTAGCCCTAGGAGTCTTTCCTATTACTTAAGGTCCCTGACTTTAACCCTTCTAAATTTCTCTTTAAGAACGGCTTCTTTAAAGTTTAGGTCTGCCCTATATTGCTATTAGAGTGCTTGTGCTTCTAGTAACCCCCCGGCTTTCTGCTAAAAGAGGTCTAGTTCCTTATTATATCCTCGGCGTTTAGAACTGCTCGTTTAAAATCCATATATGTAGTAATCCGTGGTAGGGCTCCTACGCGCTTTATTTCATCATAAATTGCTGGCTTAATTCTAGCCTAGATAAATCCAATCTTCTCCTTTTTACAGACGCTACCGTCCTTGTTTTTAAAGGGCTCTGGATTTATTAGTTAAGCACGAGTTTCCACAAAGTTTATAAACTGGCGGAAATTGTGGCAGTTAAGCTGTGTCCTATTCCAGAATAGTTCTGCATAATTATATTGTACGACGTACAGATCTTGAGTCCACTTCTTTAGGAAGGTTTGCAGCTGCGGCTATAAGGTAATTTGCTCTTTATTAAGCTAATTAAGTGTAATCTGGTTTAGTAATTGGTCTTTAATCTTGCTAATAATTTAGTGTGTACGCTCTTTGGTATTATCTCGTATTATTAGCATCTTAAAGAAGTTGTCTACCTCACAAACCCAATTATCCAGTTGTTGGGCGTTAGGTCTATGACGGAGTTTTAGGCTATTAGAGGCCTTAGCTAATTGGTCTATATCCTTTTTCTATTTATAGCGTAGATAACTCTCTAAGTCTTCTATACTTCCTTAGGTAGATACTGGGTAGCCTCTAGGAAGCCCTTAGCCTTAGCTAGGTTATAAAAGAGTTTATCTAGCCTAGATTAATCCCTACTAGATCTGGATTTGCCCTTAGAGGGTTCTAATATGTTTACTAGTGGCCTCCTCCCGTATGGCTTCTAAGAGCCTTGTAATAGCTTCCCGATATCTATCTTAAAGGATATTGGTATGGGGCTCTTAACTTTCTAAACTCAGGCCTAGGGAAGCTCCAGCTATAGAAGTAGTGTTAGCACTAGTAACTGGTATAGGCTTCCTAATAAGGCTTAGGTTTTGAGTTAGTGTTTAGGTTAGGTTACTAAAAGGGGTAGGCCCGCTTAGCTTATAAGCAGTCTGTACGCCGCCACTATGCCAATTATGGGCCGATGGTCTTCTAGGAGGGTTCCGGTTGGATCCCTAATTAGACGCGTTAGTGTATTCCTCTGGCATTTCTGGCTTAGGGGAAGATCTTGGAGTCGCTTCTGGCGCTTAATCTTCCAATTAGCCTAGGTAGGGCCGGAGGGGTTCCGGTTGCTTTCCGGCAGCGTTGCGACCATCATAGAGGGTGTCTGCGTTTTCCTCCGTATTGTTGGTGACCGTAGGTATGCAAGAGTCTTCGAGCTCCTGGCGCATCTAGGTATTAGGGCTTGTTTGGCCGTCTTGCCTAGAGGTTTATATTGTCGCAATCTCTCGCTATTAGAGGGACCTTCCTGCCTTAGCGTAATGGCTTTCTATAAGGTATTCGTGGAGTTTCCATTTAGGTTGTCGCGAGATTTTTAAGGGAGAATAGTAGGTGTAAATAAAAATGTAAACAATTTAGTTCTTAAAGCCAGCTACCCTTTCAAAAAGAGTAGGAAGGATTTAAATGTAAGGGGAACTTGTAAACAGGGGGCTATAAGGACACAATTATGGAACAAGATAGATTGGTAAGAGAGATAAATCCTTAAGGAGGTAAGGCCTTGAGGATTGTGGAGACTATATACTACAGGCACGTGCCTCTAGCACGTGACCAATGGCTATCTAAAGGGTGTCCGGGGGTTGTCCTAAGGGCAACCCAAGGTGACCTGCAATAATATCCCTTATAGATAAATAGAAAGATTAAACTAGACACTAGAACAGTATCTAAGGCACTATATTAATTATATATAAAACAATTAGGTATTATTATTACTAGTTATATAGTTTGTATATAATGCAACACCACAAGAAGAAATAGGAACATTACTATTTAAGGCGAATTACGGATATAAGCTAAGATTATTATTATTACTACGTTAAGTAAAGAAGATAAGTAGCACAGCTAAAGAAAGAATAGAGACTTTAATAAATCTTTATGTAGACCTTAAGGAAACAGCTAAACTAGTATAAGAACGAATAAAAAGGTACTATAATACTAAGAGATCTAAGGGACCAGATCTTAAGGAGGGAGATAAAGTGTGGCTACTATACAAAAGTTTTAAAAGTTAATAACTAAGTAAGAAGTTGGACCACGTTAGACTAGGACCTTTTAAAATTATATAAAGGATTTTATTGGTTATATTTAAGTTAAACCTACTAGCTAAAATGAAAATTTACCCTATATAGCATATCGTAATACTAGAGCTAGTATATGGAAACGTTAAGCCACTAGTCTACAAAGCAGACATATATAGAGGGCAAGAAGAGGACAAATAGCAAGTTTTAAAGATCATTAGTTACGAGGACGTAGATAACAAAATATAGTATAAAGTAAAGTAGATAGGCTATAGTAAGACTACCTAGGAACCACTAAGCAACCTAAAAAATACTATAGGAAAGGTATAAAAGTATCGGAAGAAAGCAGGTTAGGGAGTATTAAAAAAGGATCGCTAAAGGACAAGTTACCTAAGGGGGACCTAAAAGGAGCAACCACTATATTACTTAAAGTTGTTTTCTTCTTTAGAAACTCTACTTGTTTGTTATCAAGCTTAGATAGACCCTATTAAACAAGTTTCTACTTCTTAAAACGAACCTTCTTATGAACCTTCTTAAGACGGGTTAACTAAGCAAAGGCAGCCTACTAAACCTTAAGGGAGCGATATTAAGCCTTAAGGGCTAGAGCAGTCTCTTCTAAAGACCGGTAGAGTTTAACGCGAGTGGCGGCTAGCTCTAACTTAAGCTTTTTAGCGGCAGACTAAACACAAGACCCTATAATAAGTTACTTAGGGAACTTAAAGACTACTAAGAGTTATAGGACGATTAAATATTTACTTTAGTATACTCTAAATAAGATAATAGTTATTAAGATAAAGGACTTGCTAACGCGATATAAACTAACTCCTCTTTTATATAATAAGAACACAGAGACGGCATAATCTCACCAAGTAACAGTATAGCAGCAACAGTGCGAGCACAACATTGCGCTTGTAAAGAAGGAGATGTTTTAGGTATAATAAGTAAAGATATTAACTAGATTAATTAAACGGATATTATACCTTTAGTGGACAACTTAGAGATATTAGGAATCTTTAAGGACGAAGATAAAGAGGAGGTGTTACGGATAGCTTAAGTACAATATTATAACTACTTGGAGAAGAGTCGGAGGAAGCCAGTTAGTTGATATAGGCACAGTCTAGGATAGATCCGGTGGAACTATATAACGAGGAATAGTAGCTGAGGTTATATAATGTGATTTATATAATCTGTATAATCTATATAATCTATAATAGAGTAGACAGAGCATACATACCTTATAGAGCGAAGGGATTTCTTAGGCGTATGGTTATATATTTAAAGGACCATAGTCCCTACCCAGATAGTTCTCTCTTTGTAGTAAATCTTAGAATACAATTAGAGTTACTTTATTAGGCAACCACTCTACTAGTTATTATTATGTTGTTAAACTATTCTTACCTATATACCTAGCCTAATAATAGGACCTACTGTAGTTCCTACTACAAGGTTCCGTTACATATTTACTACTAAGGTTATAGTATTAAACAAGGTTAAACAACATGCCACCCAAAGCACCAGTTATAACGACGTTGACAGCAGCCACGACCTTAAGGTTAGGAGACACCAGTATAGCAGACATAGATTCTTAAGTAGTTACGCAAGGTTAGTTACAGAAAATAGTTAATTACTTACAGGATAATAGCAGGCTACTTAAAGAACGCATTAATGGAATTAGAGTAGTAAAGGTTAAGTTACCTTTAATTAAATGGTTCTTAGGAGAGAAATTGAAGCTTAAAGGGTTTCTTACGCAGATGCATTTTAAGGTTATATAGGAAGGAGTAAAGTTAGCAACACCTACGGACCAGGTAGCATATATAGGACTGTTTTTAATAGAAAGAGCTCTAGAGTGGTTTAAGTCTTACCTTATAAAGATATAAGCAAATGGTATAACGACTACTAACCCAGACGTATGGTATATGTTTGCAAGTTAGAACAGGTTTATAGAACGGTTAACACAAATATTTAGAGACCCCAAAGCAACTACAACAGCGGAATGGAAACTTTAAAACTTAGTATAATGTACTTTAGTAATTAAGTATACAACACAGTTTTAAACACTAGCTACGCAGGTTGAGTGGAACAATAGGGCGCTTATAGCATAGTATAAATAGGGACTTAAGGCTAAAGTCTAGGACGTAATTATCCTAATAGAAGATGCGGATACTCTAAGAGAGTTAATAAACCAGTTAATAAAGATTAATAATAGGATCTATTAAAGGGAACAGGCTAAAAAGAGTTAGGACAGAGTTTTATAGTTATATAAGGCGTAGAGTACGCAATGATAGACATAGAGTTAAAAACTATAGAATGGCGCAGAGCTAATAGACCTAAGCGGTACTAAAGAAACCTAGAGATGGGAAAAGAAACTATGGAAACCTAAAGGTTAAAAATCTAGTGATTAAAGGACCTAGGAGTAGAGGCTAAACTAGGGATCTTAGTAACAGAAGACGTTTAGGCGGACTCTATAATAAGAAAAATAGTTTAAAGATAGGGCTTGCATGAATTGCAGAAAACAGGGTTATTTCGCTAGAGACTATAGAGGTGGTTAGAGTAACTACGCGGTAAAGGGAACCCGACCAGTAGAAGATATATACGTATAAAGGGACAATGGTATACTATAAGGAACAAAAGAGTGTTTAATTAATAATTTTGCGTATTATTACAATAACGTATGCCGAATTTATAAAGATGCTAAGTACGGCGTAAGCTATTGGCTATAGGAGCTATTGTTATCTAAGTTTAAAGGAACTAATAAACCAGCTTATAGATCGGATATTAAAGACAATAAGTTTAACACAGGCAAAGCATTTACTAACAATAAGGCAATAAAGGCAGCTTACTAAGAGCATACAAACCTTAGAGAAGTTAAAATAGAAGTAGAAACTAAGACTATTATAGAATAGAGTTTAGTAACGGGTATTATAACACCATTAGATACGATTTCCATCGCTTTATAAGACGAAAGGAGTAACATTTAAAGGAAACTAAGCAAGCAGATAACTGCTAGTGCTAGCTTATTACTTAATAAAGGTAAAAGGCCACAGGTCCAAGATTCTCATAAAGAGATAAGAAAGGCTCCAGACTTGCTAGGTGCGACGAGGACTGCTTAAAAACCTATAATGGATAAAAATCGGTGGGAAAGAGCAGCGACTTAGTTCAGTGACAAACAAATAAGTATAGGACGTAACCAAGATTTCGAGAAACGAATAAAGACCATAGCAGTTCCAGGTGAAAATAGTGTTTAGCCTAAAGATCAAAAAGTCAATACTGTGATTAAGAAGCAAGACGACTTCGAGGATCTAGCTGTAAGACGTAGAAAACAAGAAACTATAGATAAGTTTAGAACAAGAATTATCGCATAGCAAGAGCAAAAGCTAGACAAGAGGTTAGCTATACTAGGTCGTATAAGGGACAGAGCACCCGTATAAAGAATTACTAATAGGCCAAGTGTAGGGACACCTAGGGCAAAGTGGTTAGACGAACTAGAATAGGAAGAGGATTTAGGGATTCCAACTAGGTTCAAAGAAAGATATACCAAAGGATATTACAATGCAGTAATAATAAGGTACTTTCTTACAGACAAACCATACACACTAAACTAACTATACGGAAAGTGGTATAGACAATAAAGCAATAATAAATAGGCAGATTTCTATATATAGCTAGATAAAAAAGTAGTCCAAGACCAACCTATTACGGAGAAGCGTATAAATTATATTAAAGGAGTATTAGTTATAATGTTAAAGAACCTAAAAGAAGGATCTAGGGACTAGAGAAGTAAGCAATAAATCTTAATACCTATAGAAGAAAGACCAACAGTTAGATCGGCCAGACAGAGGTTTAAACTTAAGAGTAAAGATAAGCTAAGAGTAGACCTAAGTTACTTAGCGTATTATACACTATTATAGATAGCTTGTATGGATGACACCTATAATATATATAGAGCACTAAAAGACAAGAACCGGAAGTACCTAGTAAGGATATATTAGGCATTAGAAGAGAAGCGGTTTAGGGACGCCAAGTATATATATAGATAGCACCCAGTAGAAGTATAAAGTTAAGGGGACCTAATACTTTAACCAGGAAGATTCCTTATGGAAAAATACCTAGAGGGATAATAGTGGTAGAAATACCTAGAGAACACTTATCTATGGTATATAGAGGAAAAGAAACAAACTAAATATTAGCTAAGGTTGGACTAAGTATAAGTAGGATCTAGCAGCTAATAGTTAGAAAAAGGGGAGGCGTATAGAACCAAAGCAAACTAGTATTAGAGCCTTAGACCCTTAAAGGAATACAAGAATAACACCTAAACTTATAAGTTAAGTGGCAAGATCAGCAGTTCAAAGCGTTAATAGATAGTAGAGTAATAAGGAACCACGTGTCACTAAAAGTAGTGGAAAGGATAGGGTTACTATATAGACAGAAGGAACACCTATATCTACTTATAATAATTTTAGGAGATTAGATAGCCTATAAAGGAGGTATTATTAATCTTAAAACAGGACCTATTTAGTTAACTATTAAAGGGAGACTAGTTAGAATGTCTTTTAATATCCTACCATTAGGACAGAATAAGGCGATATTAGAAATGCCTTAGTTATAGGAGTATAATCCAAAGATTAATTGGGTTACAGGTTAGGTCAATATTAGGGATACTTAATAACATAAGATGCGACAGCAAACCAAGTTGGTATAGTACTAAGTCAAAGCAACGTACAAAGAGACTAAGTAGGGCTTAAGTTATATACCAAAAAGATACCACAAGTATGGTAAAAAGTTATAGTCACTAGAAAGCGAACAGCTGTTGGAATATACAGCATAGGACCATAAGATAGAATTAGAAGAGGGAATAAGTCTAAAATTCTTTCTAATTTATAAGCTTACTGAAACCGAGTTAGTAGCACTTAAAGAGTTTATCCAGGAAAACTTATAAAAGGGATATATTAGACCGTCGCAGTTATTAGTAGGATATCCAGTGTTATTTATCCTAAAGAAAAACGGAAAACTTAGGATATGCATAGACTATAGACAGTTGAATAGCATTACTAGAAAGAATAGGTATCCTTTACCCTTAATTAGCGAAATCTAAGACAGGATAGGCAACGTAAAAATCTTTATAAAGGTAGATCTAAGGTGGACGTACTATTAGATTAGAATTAAGGAAGGCGACAAATAGAAGGCAGCCTTTAGGTCAAAGGAAGGACTATATAAGCTATTAGTTATACAATTCGAGCTTATAAACGTACTAGTAACATTCTAAAAGCGAATTAATAGTGTATTAGGAGAACACCTAAATGAGTTTGTTATAGCATATCTTAACAACATTATTATCTACTTAGAGAGTAAGGAAGAACATAGAAAACACATTAAATGGGTATTAAAGAGACTATAGGAAGAAAAGATGCTAGTAGTAATTAAGAAATGCAAGTTCTTTATAAGGAAAACTGATTTTATAGGATTTATTATTAAACTAGGGAAAATCAGCATGGACCTAAAGAAAGTCAAAGCTATAGTAAGTTAGTAAGAACCAGAGAATGTTACGCAGTTAAGGTCATTTTTAGGGGTTTGTAACTACTATAGGAGGTTTATAGCATAGTGGTTAAAAAGTATTAAGCCATTTACAAGGTTAACAAAGAAGGAGGAACCGTAGGTTTAGGGTAGTAAGTAAAAGAAGCTATTCTAGGAACTTAAAGAGTTGTTTACCTAAGAGCCAATTCTTAAGATCTATTAACCAAAGTTAGAAACAGTTGTTAAGACAGACATATTAGACTTTGCACTAGGAGTATATTTGCTATAGAAGCACTAGGACGCATGGCATCCAGTAACATACTATAGTTAAAAGATAAAACCACTAGAGTTAAACTACGACATCTATAATAAGGAGTTATTAGGTATAGTTACAGCATTTAAGGAATAGAGAGCGTTCTTATAAGGCATAGAGAAACTATTTATAGTTAAAACGGACTATAAGAACCTTACAGGATTCCTAATAATAAAGGAACTCAACCAGAGACAGGTTAGATAGGCGGAAATGCTTATAGAATACTATTTTGAAATTTAGTGTACTAAGGGTACAGATAATGCACGAGCGGACGCTCTAAGCAGAAAAGCTAAACTATAAAATAATAAAAAGCCGTTAGGAGCTTTATTGCGAAAGGATTAAGACGGATTAATTAGGTATAATTATCTAAGAATTGCAGCAACTAAAGAAAGTCAGATTTATAAATTACTAGAGAGTAATTAGACATAGAAGATCTAAAAAGCATAGGCAGAGGATCTAGACTTAGAGCAATATAAGAACAGAGAAGCAATATATATACCTAAGTCTATTACAGAAGAATTTGTTAAGGAATTCTATAAGGGAATAATATAAGGATATAATAGGTCTATAGGACTAGTGTTAAGACTTTAAGAGGAGTACATTGTTTAAGAAATCTAGGGATTAGTAAGATAAGTTATAAAAGAATATCTAGATTGCCAAAGAAACAAACTAACAAGGTATAAGCCGTATGGAGGGCTACAACCTATTAAGACACCAGGAAGACTATGGGAAGTTATATTATAAGACTTTATTATTAAGTTACCAAAGTTAAAAGATTCTATTATAGGATAAGATTATAACGCGATTTTAATAATAGTGGACAAGCTAATAAAGTAGGGATACTTTATAGTATACACTAAAGAGATATCAGTAGAAGACATCGCTAGAATCTATATAAAGGAAGTGTTTATAAGATATAGAGCACCAAATAAAATTATATTAGATAGAGATCTAAGGTTTATAGTAGCGTTTTAGAAAGTATTTTTAGCAGAATAAGGAGTTTGCGCAGTAACCTCTACAGCGTATTATCTATAGATGGACGGATAAACGGAAAGACTAAACTAGACACTAGAACAGTATCTAAGGCATTATATTAATTACATATAGAATAATTGGGTATCGTTATTACTAGTTACACAGTTTGCATATAATGCAATACTACAAGAAGGAATGGGGATATTACTATTTAAGGCGAATTACGGGTACAAACTAAGAACATCATTATTACCACGCCAAGCAAAGAAAACGAGTAGCACAGCTAAGCAGAGAATAGAGATATTAATAAATCTTTATACAGACCTTATAGAAACAGCCAAGTTAGTATAACAAAGGATAAAAAGGTACTATAATGCTAAGAGATCTGAGGGACCAGATCTAAAGAAGGGAGATAAAGTATGGCTACTATACAAAAATTTCAAGAGTTGATGACTAAGCAAGAAGTTAGACCATGTTAGACTAGGACCTTTTAAAGTTAAGCAAAGAATTTTATTAGTTATATATAAGTTAAACCTACTAGCTAAAATAAAGATCTACCCTATATAATATATCACGATGCTAGAACTAGCATACGGAGATATTAAGCTACCAGTTTACAAGGCAGACATATATAAAGGGCAAGAAGAAGATAAATGGCAAGTTTCAAAGATTATTAGTTATAAGGACGTAGATAACAAAATATGGTATAAAGTAAAGTGGATAGGCTATAGTAAGACTACCTAAAAACCACTAAGCAACCTAGAGAACGCTATGGGAAAGGTATAGGAGTATTAAAAGAGGGTAGGTTAGGCAGCATTAACAAGGAAAAATCGCCAAAAAATAAGTTGCCTAAGGGGGACCCAAGAGGAGCAATTGCCGAGCTACTTAGAGTTGTTTCCCTTATAGGAAAAGAGCTAGTCCTTTTATTACCTAGCTTAGACAGACCCTATTAGACCAGTTTCCACTCCTTAAAACAAACCTTCTTATATATATATTTAAGGCGTTAAAGACGAGTATAAGCTAGACGTTGAGCTTTAAGGATATATATAGACTCTTTGGAGACATGTTAAACCTTAAGCAGTATAGAGGCCAGTTTACCGTTAAGTTTCTTAGTGGTAGATTAAATATAAGACCTTATAATAAGGTACTTAGGGAACCTAAAGACTGTTAAGAGTTATAGGACGCGCATACTTAGCGTTAGAGATAGAGCGAACGTCATAAGATAATCAAACATTTGCTTTAGTACACTCTAAATAAAAGGACGGTTATTAAGATAAAGGGCTTGCTAACGCAATGCAGACCAACCCCTTTTTTACACAGTAAGAGCATGGAGACGGTATTATCTCACCTAAAGACAAGATTATAGCAATAGTGTAAAACCAGCGAGCTGTAGAAGAAGAAGAAGCTTTAGGTATAATAAGTAAGGATATTAACCAGACTAATTAAACGGACATTACACCTCTAGTAGACGACTTAGAGATGTTAGGAATCTTTAAGGACGAAGATAAAGAGAAGGGAGATAGTATTATAGACAGCTTAAGTACGATGTTATAACTACTTGGAGAAGAGTCGGAGGAAGCTAGTTAGTTAATATAGGCACGGTCTAGGATGGATCTGGTGGAACTATATAACGAGGAATAGTAGTTAAGGTTATATAATATAATCTATATAATCTATATAATCTATATAATCTATAACAGAGTAGATAGAGTATACGTACCTTATAAAGCGAAGGGATTTCTTAGGCATATGGTTGTGTATTTAAAGGACCATAGTCCCTACCTAAATAGTTCTCTCTTAGTAGTGAATCTCAGAATATAATTGGAGTTACTCTGTTAGGCAACCACTTTACTAGTTGTTATTATGTTGTTAAACTGTTCTTACCTATATACCCAGCCTAATAATAGGACCCACTGTAGTTCCTACTACAAGGTTCCGTTACAGGAGGGAGATAGTATTACGGACAGCTTAAGTACAATGTTATAACTACTTAGAGAAGAGTTAGCGGAAGCTAGTTAGTTAATATAGGCACGGTCTAGAATGGAGCTGGTAGAACTATGTAATAAGGAATAGTAAGCGAGTTACATAATGTTATACGCGGTGTACGCGGTGTACGCAGTGTACGTCTATGTATAATATATATAACACGTACCTTACGTACAAGAGAGGATTTCTTAGGCGTATGGTTATATATTTAAAGGACCTTAGTCCCTACTATAGATAGTTCTTTCCTTGTAGTAAATCTTAGAATATAATTAGAGTTAATCTATTAGGCACTTCACCAGTTGTTATTACGTTGTTGACCTGTTTATATCTATATACCTGGCCCAATAATAGGACCCACTGTAGTTCTTGCTATAAGGTTCCGTTATAGCTAATCGTTTTAAGATTTGGAAGATAGCTTAAATCCTACTAGTATATTTCTAGTGGTTTTATCTACACTAGATTCTAAGGCGTTTGGCAGTTATATTATTAGCATATTACCATTAGGTATAGGCGTCGGTTTTCTTTTCAGAGGCATTATAGAAAAATTAAACCGGCTATCCTCCTAAGGGGATTGGTAAGGATTTAAATATAAGGTAAGGATATACATAGGGAGCTCAATAATAGAACAATAGGGTATATTATATAGACAGACAAATCCTTAAGGGAAAAGGAGGAGTCTATATGCGAGGTAAGGAAGGGTTTTCCCTAGGCATATACAGCGCATATACCTTATAGGCAAGTCACCCCTAGGTTGCCTTATGGTCGCCTATACCTTACAGCTATATAACTATCTACTTAGGTTTCACCTAACAATACCTTAGACTTATTATTTCTATAAATAGCATATAAATAGACCTAAAGAAGATTAAAGTAATTATAAACTAGTAAAAACCTAAAAATATTAAGGATATAAAAGCCTTTATAGGATTTTATTAACTTCTACTAATGGTTTATTAACAACTTCTTTGCTCTAGTTTTACCCCTTATAGCTCTAACCCAAAAGAATAAAGCCTTTATCTTTAATAAGGAATATAAAAAGGCCTTTACTTATCTAAAAGTTATAATTACTACTATACCTATACTCTAATACTTTAACCTAAACTAAAAGAGTATTATAGAAGCCAATTTATTTAACTATATTACTGGAGGCGTTCTGTCTTAGTATAATAAGAAAGAAGTACTATACCCTATAGTATACTTTTTAAAATAACCAAGTTTAGCTAAATATAACTACAAGATCTATAATAAGGAATTATTAGCTATTATTAAATATTTTAAATAATGGCAACCTAAACTAGAAGGTGCTAGATTTCTAATTAAGGTCCTTAGCGACTATAAGAATTTATAGTACTTTATAACTATAAAATAGCTAAGTTACTGTTAAGCCTACTAGTTAGAATATCTATCTTATTTTTAATTCTTAATTATATACTATGTCACGGGACACCCCCGTGACACCTTATACACGTCCACCTGTTTCCACCGACTGAACAACCGGAGACCGACCACAAGACGGCAATCTGACAGCAATCTGCCGTATTCCGCCACAATCTGCCGTCTCTACTGTTGGAGTTGCTAACTGGCAACTTTAAGGACCTCTAACTGCCGAATTCTGCCAAGTTTTACTAAAACCGCCACCTAAGCTCTACCCTGCCCGTGTATAGCATAGTACCCGTTAACCTAGCAACCAAGCGAACGTTATATACCCTTTTTCCCCTATTTCCTACTTTCCTTTCCTTACGTAACGTCTTAACTTTATTATACAGTTTATATACATAGCTTAATAATATCTACTTCGCTATATATTATTATCGCTTGTGCTCACTCTGTGACACTAAGTTGCGTTAACCCTATATACTACCCTCTAAAATGCAGAATGACCCCAAAGGCCCTATAACAGCTGTTGGCATTATGTCCGCACTCTAAGAACAATTGGCAGAAATATAGAAGTTCTTTATAGACGCCCTTGCACAGAACTAAGCCACTTTAACTTAATAATAAGCCAAATAAGAAGCACGATACTAGCAATTAATTAAAGACCTCTAAGAAGAAATCCGCACCCTTAAGATGCCTATATTAGGGCCCTAAGACCGAACACCATCTTTGGAGATAAACACGTGGAACGAGAGCCCTAAACCTATAGTAGTTACTTACCCTAAACCAACTACTGCACCGCAACGATCTGAATGACTACTAGACCCTCCAATATTCACCAGTAAACAATAAGAACTTTAATTATTCCTAAGCTGGCTTAAAAATAAGCTAATTGGTAACACTAACTGCTACCTAACTAAAGCTAACCAACTCTGCTACACCCTAAGTTAATTAGGAGGAGATGTAGCTAACCTTATTAAACCTCTTTAACCAAACTCAGTACTAAGCCTAATTGTACTTCTTAAAGCTATATATGGTAACCTAAACCGCCAAGCTACTGCTCAGAGAAAGATAAACTATATAACTTAAGGAACAAAAAGCTTCCTAGTATACTTCTCTAAATTTAACCGTTACGCAAAAGAAATAGGCTGGAACGACTCCGTACTAATTAATAGCCTTATTAAACCCCTAAGCCCTAAACTAAAAACCTCCCTAATAGGTATAGACCTACTAGGAGCTCTTAACGCCTACACAAACGTTATTAATAAACAATATAATAATATACTACGCCTAATACCAAAGTCCGCTCCTTAATATAATATAACAAACCTATAAACGTTTACTAAGTTATTATCTTAGCCTAAGCACCCCAACGCCATAGATATCGACACTGGAACCCTAGGATACGCCCCACTAAGGTCCTCTAAATAAAAATAATATACTAAGCTAGGCCTCTGTTTTAAGTGTGGAAGTAGCTCCTACCTCTTTAACTACTACTCCGTCCCTATGCCCCAACGCGAATTATAAACGGCTAACACCAGCAGCCGTTTACCACATTAATCCTCTAGTTACTATCCCTAATCTCTACCTGGTTCCAGCCCCACATCCAGTAAGCACCACTTATAAGGATGAAGCTACAACCAATATACTATAAAAACTCCACCCTAATTGCCTCTAAAAGGAAGGTCTTGGAGCTAAGTCGCTCTCTAGGACGGCGCTGCCTTAGGATCTCGTTAAATGCTTTAAATATTACGAACTCTAACTCTTAGGATTATAGTATAACCGTTAACTGTTATCTTTGGCAGAATAATTAATAGGTTAATACTCGAGTCCTAATTAATATAGGAGCTAGTAGTATAGGATTTATTAACAAGATCTTTATATAAGATAATAGTTTTACTCTAACCCCCCTTAACCGGCATATTAACGTATTTAGATTTGATGGCAAATACACTATCTCAGGCCGTATTACCTATATAGTATTCCTAAGACTCTAATACCTGAACTATAAAGAACTGATTAAGCTTTTTGTTACCACTCTAGGTTACTTAGTAATACTTAAATAACCTTAGATAAAGCTATATAAGGTAACCATTAATTAGGATAACCTTAAGCTTCTATTTACCGCCTCCTATTGCAAGTAGAAGTGCCTTACAACTTACTGCTTAGACCCCAAACCGAAATCTGAAAAATCCACTAGAATTTATTAGTCTAAAATTTCTACTAACGTCTACCCTATACCTAAAAAGTCTACCTAATTTTACTAAGAACCCGAAAATTATACCAAACTACACGAACTAACCCTAACTACTATACCACCCCGAACCAAGCAGAAGCTTAAACTTAAGCTTAATATACAAAAGTACCAGAAGAACTGGTATTCTACTATAAAAAGGATACTTAAAGAACCTGAATCTAAATCCAATACTAACTCCATACCTAACACTAAACCTAAAGTTAAACAAGAAATAGTAGATAATTAAAAAGAAGTTACCAGCTAGTAACTTGCCCCCCTTTCTACGGATATCTGTATAATTGGAGCTACCCTATTAGCATAACTCGCCAGGAAACCTGAATATACAATCTTCGCCGTTATAATGGCCGATATTGAAAAGGCCCTAGTACTAAAGAAGCACACTAACCCTGCCACGAAAGTACCAGTATGCTATTATAAGCATCTAGAAGTATTTTTACAAAAGGAAGCCGATAAGTTAGTAGAGCACTGACTATATAACCACAAGATTATACTTAAAGAAGGAAAACAACCAGGATTTGGACCCTTGTATAAAATGTCCTAAAACGAACTCTAAGTATTGCGGAAGTACTTGGACGAATACCTAAGTAAAGGATTTATTAGAGCAAGCTCTTCGCCTATAGCTACACCTGTGATCTTTATTAAGAAACCTGGCAGCGGTCTATACTTCTATATAGACTACCAAGCTCTTAACGCTATTACTATTAAGAATCAGTACCCGCTCCCGTTAATTTAAGAGACACTAAACCAATTAAGTAAGGCTTGCTACTATATAAAACTCGACCTTATCTACGCATTTAACCGCCTTTGTATCGCAAAAGGAGATAAATGGCTTATAGCATTCCGTACTAGATACGGACTATTTAAATACTTAGTAACGCCATTTAGCCTCGCAAATACCCTAAGTTTATTCCAACACTTTGTAAATAATACCTTATGACCTTACCTGGACGTTTTCTATACTGCTTATATTAATAACATTTTGGTATATAGCAATAACCTAGCTAAATATAAGAAACACGTTGACCTTGTCTTAAAAGCCCTACGTGGAGCTAGACTATAATTAGATATAGATAAATGCGAGTTCTATAAAATAGAAGTTCTATACCTCAGACTTATTATCTCTATAAACGGCATATAAATGGACCTAAAGAAGATTAAAGTAATTGTAAACTGGCAAGAACCTAAGAACGTTAAAGACGTAAGAGCCTTTATAGGTGTCGGTACCAATTTAATGGTATAAGTGAGTCGTGTCTAGGGGCACGAAATACGTATAGTATCGTATACTCATTTAGACGGTGGTGACTGTCGATTCTATTAAGGTAGACTACGTGGTCTATATACTAACGCACCTCCCCCTTAATTAGTCAGTGCTTCAGGGGTGCACTAGACGCGTAAGCGGGTGGTTGGTGCACCAAACGCGTAAACGCGTACTCAGCGTACCGAACGCGTAGGCACGCGGTTAGTACGACAGGTGTTGTAATTATATACTAGCGGTACTTGGAAAATAAAACCACTTGTGTATAGCCTCTGTAATTGCCTTAATAGAACCATAAAACACATAAGAAAATACATAGGAAATCCCTCCTGAGGTGCCTTCTAGGTTGCCTTCCAAATGGTGCTCTAATCTGGCCGTAAGTCCTGCTTACGGTCCGTAAAATAAACTATACGGCCTTTTAACGGGCCGTAAATGTACTATACGGCCCTCCAACGGGCCGTAACTGAACCGTAAATGCTCTGTTAGTCTCGCTCTACCCATTCTATAACCTTTAGGTTAAGCTTGTTTGTGTCAATTAGGGTTTTAAGAGCTTGACACAGCTTTGCCTTAGTTATAGCGTCTGCTGGGTTGTCTCCGCTGCTAATCCATTTAACTTCCGTAATCTCGCGTCATTCGTAGGCCTAACATAAGCACATTAGGTCGACCATAAGCCTCTTCTCCTATATCGTGCCTAGTTTGACTAGGCAGTCGTAGAGGGACTTTAAATCAGTACATAAAACTAGGAATAGCTGCTCCAATTATAGGATCTTCTGGATCGTTGATTTAATTACAGCTGCTATATTAAAGCCATAGGCTAGTGCATATAGTTCAGAAGCTAGTACACTACAGGTTACTCGCTTGCATTTAATTAAAGACTAGTATAGTATATTTACGTCCTAATTATGGTCTGTAAGTACAATTATAAAGCCAATTTGCGATAACAGGTCCCTATTATTGGCGAAGAAGGCGTCCGTAAATACTATTACGCTAATAGAATTTAGGTCTAGCGGTATAAAAGTAAGTCCTCTTATCGCATTATTAATCTGCTATTAAATGCGCTTATTAAGCTGCTTGATATTTTCTTCTTACGGATTTACTGTCTGGGCCATAAAGGATAAGTCGTAGATAGATTCGGGTTAGCAGACTATAGCAATATAGGCGCCTCTTATACGCTGTATAGCGTATTGGTCCTTCATATTTACAGTCTTATAGGTCTCTCCGCGGGAACTAGTAAGGTCCGTAGGCTTTGCTATAATAAGCTTTAGGTTTTAAGCTTGGTGTTCCTAGGTTAGCTAGATTAAGTTGCCCTTTTATATAATTAAGCCTCTGTTAAACTTAATTGGAGTCTGCTCAGTTAACTGCTCTTACAGCTTTGCCAGGAACTTAGTTTCTTACAATTTAGTCTCTTTAGCGTCCGCAAATATCTGGTCTGCTAAGAAGAGGGTATTATCTATTTAGAGTCTAACAATACCAAGGCTGTTTAATAGGGTGTATAGGAGGCAAGGGTTATAGGTTAACTGCTCCATCTTAAGTTTACAGATGTAGTGCTGGTGGTATATCTTGAACCAATAGTTTCCAGCTTCCGGTACTCCGTATAGGGGTTTTATAACCCGTAAAATTGTTCCTGGTTATAGGTTAAGCTTACAGGGTAGTTATATAAAGATATCCCTACTTAGGTAGATATTAGACTACATATAGGCTTGCAAGATATCCCGTAAGTAGAGGGCTACAGGTTTGGTTTACTGTAGCCCCAGTATAAGTGCAAGTATAATCCGTTGGCTAACTCATTAAATTATAGGTAATTGCGTAAGGACTAAGTCCTTTCCTTAGTTGTTATAGGCTTGTATAACAAGCCTTAATTTTTTAAAGGCTTTGTTAGTACTAGGGTGCTTAATTTCGTTAATAAAGCGCGAGTTAAATATATGGACGCCTTACAGAACGTCTCTCTCTGTTATAACTATAAAGACGCCCTTTTTAAGTAGTCTGTTGATCTCTTTGCGTTGTAAGTCCGTAAAAGGGGTTTCCTATACTAGAACTAATATATCCGCAGGCGGAGATTGCTTTGCGGATATACCTACAGAGGTTAGGTGATTCTCCGTTATAGGGTTTTTATAGGGGCGTCCTCAGCTACGCTTTATAGTAGGTTCTATAGGTTTATTAGGTTTCTAGGGGACCTCTAGGGTAGGTAAAAGTACTTCTAGTTTATTTAATTCGGCGGGTACTTCTGGTTCATCTAGCTTAACGTCATAGATGTTTTCGGACCGAAAATAGGGTTTTATAGACGTGCTTCTAAAGCTTATCGGTCCGCTAGGGAGCTATATATAGTAGGTCTCGTCTTCTACGGCTAGTAGATAGTAAGGTCCAGTCCAATTACCACTTTTATACCACACGAGGACTTTAGAGTTAAACGGGAGGTTATATACTAGGGTTGTATTAGGTCCGTTATAGTAGTACAGAGCGTTATTAACAGTTTATTTAGCCCGTAATTTGACTATTTTGGCTATTGCCTTCCATATTACAGCTGCTCGATCCGTAACAGATAGGGTAGGAGGGTCCAGTTTGCTTATCCTTGGGTAGGCTCCATAGACTAAGAGGGTAGGTACCAGTCCGTTAGGGCTAGTAGTATCATTAATAGCTTTTACAGCCATCTATAAAGCTAGTTCTTTTTAGATATTCTTACACTCGTCCGTAATAATCTGGTAAACTCTCTATAAAGCTAGGTAAGCTTACTTAATAAGTCCAATAAACCAGTACGCCTTAACTGGAACGGCTTTTGTTAAAATAGCTATAGCCATAGCGTACTGTTGGAATTCCTTACTGATGAAGTTCCTACTAGCGTTATAGGTGATATACTTAGGGGGTCTAAGGTATATATCAATCCAGCAGGTCCGTAAAATATCCCAAGTATATTTTACGGATATATTTTGCAACCAATAGGCGGCTTAATAGCGGGTTGCCTCGTCAACTATATATAATACTGGACTGCCGTTAATGTACATAATATCCACGTATACTGAGTGGTTGAAGTTAAGGTCCTTATAAAGGGTAAACTTAAATCTGCCTAGGGAACGTCCGTATTTCTGGCAAAAAGAGTAGTATTTAGTCAGGTGGTCGATTGCCTTCCTATTAACATCATTATATCCAGAGCGTTTAAGAACTCTATATAGCTTTTCGGCTAACAGGTGGCCGAAACGGCGGTACAAACGGTGGATTTCAGTACTGGTAAGGTAGCACGGGTTGTAGTTAAAAGATTCCTAAATATAGGTCCGTAAAGTCTCTCCCTATATAAGGAACGGGTGTCCAAATCGTCATATAATTAATAGGGTGATATGCTTGCTTCCTAGGGCAGTTATAGGGCTAGTTAAGGTGTCCGTAATATTATTATAGTAGACCTATAACCTGTCCATATCTACAAGACAGAGTAGAAAAGGGGTGTCCGCTTTTACTATATAGAAGTTAACTAGGCTAATTGGGGTCTTAACTGCAACTAATTTAATTAATGCGGTTAAACTAATGCCAAATTAGACGTTTACGGCCCCAGCTTACATAGTGTTAATGTCCATATTATTATTTACGGTAGTCTTATATACAAGGTATTGTCCATAACCTACAGTAGACTTCTTAGAGGCACCTGTATTGATTATAATGCCATAGAATTCTTTAGGGGTATAGCGTTCTGTAGTAATATATACAAATGGGTCCTATTCGCGGTCCATAATATCCGTAACGGGTCTAACAGGTGTACTTGCGGGCCAGTTTTCAGGTATAATTAAGTGTATAAAGGAGCGGTCGGCTAATACAGTTATAGTATTAAAGGCTTAACTGTCCGTAAAAGGTCTAAAAGTAGTTAGGAATGTCTCTGAGGTCTCCTATTCCTAAGCGTCTAAGTTAAAGTTAATTATAAGGGCTTCTATTAACTCGTTAGGGGGCTCCTCTACTTTCTCTTCTTTATATTTTAAAATAAACTAGTTAATCTAGTTATCAAGTCTCTTCCTAGACTTATTACATTCTTCCTAGGTATGCCTTATAGACCAACATTCTTCCTTACCGCACACAAAGCACTTCTAACTGGTTTGTCTACGGGGGTATATTTTCGTACGGGGGTTACTATAGGGGTTATAGGTAGGACTTGGTCAGTACGGGTGCTGCTAGCGGTAGCGGCGGTCTATAAAGTAGACGTCTAAGTTTATTTACAGATATTAAATATCCGTAGCGAAGGCTTAAGTGCTGCTCAGTAGGTTTAAGACTTCGTATATTATAATAGAGGAGCGTAGATTATTAATAAGGCCAGCTAAGGTATCTATAGGCTTATAGTAGGTATACTTACAGGGCTCTACTTCCTGGCAAGCCGTAATAAGTTTGTTATACAGGAAGTCGTCTATTTAAAGCTTAGCGTTAAGGCCGTGCTATAGGTACTAGAGGTCTTTAATAAGGATCTACAGATACTCTATAGTCGATTTTTTAGTGTTCTTGTTAATTACGGTCTATAGCTTAGTTGCATTCCATTAGGTAAGAATATCACGCTTATATTCTAGTCCTTTAAAGTAGTTATATATAGCTTTATATAGCTTATCAAAGGGAACACTAAGGGGGTTGCTCTTAAGGTTAGTATAGTAGTAGTCAAGTACTAGGCCGCGCAGTATAGTAGAGTAGGCTTGGCTGAACTTCTGTTTAGGAATATCGGCCTTTTGACAGAGGTCCGTAAAGATAGTCAGTTTAAAGTCAAAGTTATCGTTTTTACCGCTGTACTTAGATTCGTCAGTATAGAGCTTAGCTAGGTTAGCTAACTCCTTACCATAGGTCTTTACTTAGGTAGGTTGCAGATTTATAACTTAAATGGGTTACAGATCTATAACTTAGGCGGGTTGCAGATTTATAACTTAAGCAGTGGCAGAAGGGTTTTGGCCCATATTTTGGTTTACAGGGGTATTGCGGTCTATAACTTAGGTACTAGGTGTGCTCTAGCCAGTAAGGTTAATTCTAAAACTGCTTAGGTTTATAGGACGAATTTGGTTAAGAGGGTTAGGTATAAGGCCAGCAATTATATTAAGTTTGGAAGAAGCAAAGAGTTCCTTAGTAGTGTTATACTTATCTAGGATTTCTTCCTTAGTCTATTCTATTCGGTCCTCCTTATATATTATATTGTATAAGGACCATGCGACAGTAACCTATTTATTCCTTTCAACCCATACGCCTTAGTTACGTAAAAGGGTCTATAGGTTACAGATAGTAGTGGGGTTGCATTCCTTAAAGATAGCTTTTATAAAGTCTGCAAAGTCTTCCTAGTATTACTCCTATAGGTCAACGTTTATAAGCTTAAAGTATTCATACTCAAGGATTTTAAATTTAATATAGTTGTTAATGTTATCTATAGACGTAACGTCAACTCCTTGTCTTTACTTCTTTTGACCTTCATCAACCTGCTTGCTGATGTCTGCCATACTATATAGTGTAGTGTGGTGCGTAGCGGGTGGAAGAGGTCTTGTAAGGGTCCGTAAAATCGGTTGACGGGCCCATAACAGTTCGTAGAAGGGTAAGGGGGTCTCCATAGGGTCTTAACAGGTCCGTAGTAGTTCGCAGGAGGGTAAGAGGTCTCCGTAATAGTCCGTAAAAGTGATTAACGGGTCCGTAACGGTTCGTAAAAGGGTAAGGGGTCTCCGTAAGGGGTCAGAGAGGAGGCCGGGGTATTTTGGTAGGGTGTGGTGGTCGCGTTCTTGGTGTGATCGTGTTCTTAACGTAGTCGCGTTAACTACTGGTACAGTGGTCAATATCTCTAATTAAGGTGGAGCGTAAACGTCTTCCAAAACCAGGGTAGATTCAAGGTAATTCTAGGTAAGGTGGAGCGTCAGACGTCTTCCAAATCTAGAGTACTTTAATTCTCTTCAACTGAAATAGGGGCTTGCAAGGTGGAGCGTTGGACGTCTTCTAAGCAAGTGCGTATCTCCTAATCTGTGCGCGCTCACTAATCAGTGTCGGTACCAATTTAATAGTATAAGTGAGTCGTGTCTAGGGGCACGAAATACGTATAGTATCATATGCTCATTTAGACGGTGGTGACTGTCGATTCTATTAAGGTAGACTACGTGGTCTATATACTGACGCACCTCCCCCCTAATTAGTTAGTGCTTCAGGGGTGCACCAGACGCGTAAGCGGGTGGTTAGTGCACCAAACGCGTAAACGCGTACTCGGCGTACCGAACGCGTAGGCACGCGGTTAGTACGACAGGTGTTGTAATTATACAATAGGATTTGCTAATTTCTATTAACGGTTTATTAATAACTTCTCCGCCCTGGTTTTACCTCTTATGGCTCTAACCTAAAAGGACAAAGCCTTTATCTTTAATAAGGAATGTAAGAAGGCCTTTGCCTATCTAAAAGTTATGTTTACTACTACACCTATACTCTAACACTTTGACCCAAACTAAAAGAGTGTTATAGAAGCTAACTTATCTGATTACGTCACTAGAGGCATTCTGTCTCAGTATAATAAAGAAGGGGTACTGCACCCCGTAGCATACTTCTTAAAACGACTAAGTCCAGCTAAATGTAACTATAAGATCTACGATAAAGAATTATTGGCCATTATTAGATGTTTTAAACAATGGCGACCTAAACTGGAAGGTGCTAGATTTTTGATTAAGGTCTTTAGCAACCATAAGAATCTATAGTACTTTACGACTATGAAATAGCTAAGTCATCGTCAAGCCTATTGGTTAGAATATCTGTCTTAATTCCAATTCTTAATTACGTACTGTTTAGGCGTTTAAGGTCAAAAACCTAATGCCCTAACTTGGCGTTTACAAGATATGACAGTATAGGAAGAAGCGCGCGCCTACCGTAAATAAACCCTGCTTCGTCCCGAATTATTTAATCCCCTAACTAAAGACCTTATGGTACACGTCCTTGAAATAACTGATTAATTAATTAAATAGATTATAATTAACGAATACCTAAATAACGAGTTTATCCAAGAGACACTTAAGCTAATTTAAGATGGCGTTAGACGCTCTAAAAAGATCTCTCTAAGTGAATATGAAGTTCGCGGAGACCGCTTATACTACTGGAACCGCCTAGTTGTCCCTAATTACGATAAACTTAAGCTCAAGCTCCTTAAACACATACATAACCTACCAGTAGCCGGCTATTTAGGTTAAGGAAAAACCCTAAAGCTACTCTAATGGGAGTACTACTGGCTAAACATATATAATATAACACGAAGGTACGTCTTTAGCTGCTATACCTGCCAACAAGCCAAAGCTTTGTATAAGACATATAACGGCTTTCTAAAGCCACTGCCTATTCTAGACCGAAGATGGAAAGACATTTTAATTAACTTCGTTGTTGATCTCCCCAAAAGTAAAGGCTGCACGAACATTATAGTAGTTATAGACCAACTATCTAAGATAAGATACTTAATCGCCTGCCCTAATATATTAGCACCTACCATTGCCCGACTGTTCCTGGATTATGTATGGAAACTCCACGGACTCCCTAAAACAATCGTCTCTAATAGAGGCCGCTAGTTTATCTTAGCGTTTTAAAAAGAACTAACTACCTAACTCCGCATTAAAGTACTATTATCTACGGCATATTACCCAGAAACGGATGGTCAAACGGAATGTGTAAATGCTATAATAGAACAGTATATTTGGATATACACGTCGTATCTATAGGACGACTGGATGGACTGGCTTGTATTTGCTAAGTTTACTGCAAATAACTCTATCTTAGAAACCATAAAGGTCTCCCCATTCCTGGCTAATTACGGCTAGCACCCACAAATGGGTTTTAAACCCTTTAGTAATGTTCCTCGTCTAGCTTATTAGGCCTTATAAGTTACAGAAGCAAACGAATTCGTAAAGAAGATAGAAGAACTATAGGAGTTTCTTATTAACGAAATGACATAGGCCCAGTCTGTCTATAAAGCCGTAGTAAATAAGAACCGAACCCTAGCACTAGCTTACCAAATTGGTAACTTCATCTGGCTAGACGCAAGAAATCTGAATATAAAACGACCTACTAAGAAACTTAATTGGAAGAACGCTGGCCCTTATAAGGTTAAAAAAGTTGTCTCTTCTTATGCCTACCAACTGAAGCTCCCTAATACGGTTAAAATCCACCCTGTATTCTATACGTCAGTCCTCCACCCTGCCGCCCCTATATTAGACGCCCTGCCTGGACAGATCCAAGACCCTCCCCCACCAGTTAAAGTGGATGGTAAGGATAAGTACCTCGTTAAAAGAGTTAACAACATTAAGTATAATAAACGGAAACGCAAATATATATACCTTATAAAATAGAGAGGTTTTACTGAACCCTTATGGGAACTTGCCGACTTTGTAGGACTTACATAAGCCGTAAAAGACTTTCACGAACTCTACCTAAAACTACCACAGCCCCATCTCGCAGATACTTGAGTTTAAAGGGGGGGTACTATTACGGGATACCCCTGTAACACCTTACACATGTCCACCTGTTTCCACCAACTAAACAACCAGAGACTGACCATAAGACGGCAATCTAACAGCAATTTACTGTATTCCGCCGCAATTTGCCGTCTCTACTATTAGAGTTGCTAACTGGCAACTTCAAGGACCTCTAACTGCCGAATTCTGCTAAGTTTTACCAGAACCGCCACCTAAGCTCTACCCTGCCCGTGCGTAGCATAGTACCCGTTAACCTAGCAACTAAGCGAACGTTATATACCCTTTTTCCCCTGTTTCCTACTTTCCTTTCCTCACGCAACGTCTTGACTTTATTACACAGTTTATGTACATAGCTTAATAATATCTACTTCGCTATATATTATTATCGCTTGTGCTTACTCCGTGACATACTACCTAGGCGTTTAAGGTTAGAAACTTAATACCCTAACCTAATATTTATAAAATATATTATTATTATTTATTGCTTAACGTCCAATTCGGATCCCTATTAGGCCCACGCGGACTACTCCTTATTTATATATGGGGAGAAAACTCTATTTGAGAAAACCCCGTGATCTATCTCCCTGCCTTTTGGGACTCGCCTACTTAGCGCCTGCGAGTCACCGGTAGTACTCTTCTACCTTACTTTTTGACCTCCTTGGGAACCACTGCTGCCGTAACAAGCCTACGGACGCGCTAGTATCGCAAACTTTACTCTACTACTGTAGAGTCATTATATTTATAAAATATACTAGTATAGGAAGAAGCGTATACCTACTATAATTAAACCTTGCTTTGCCCTAAATTATTTAATCCCCTAGCTAAAGATTTTATAGTACATATCCTTAAAATAACTAATTAATTAATTAAATAGATTATAATTAATAAATACCTAAATAACAAGTTTATCTAAGAGACACTTAAGCTAATTTAAGATGGCGTTAAACGCTTTAAAAAAATATCTTTAAGTAAATGCAAAGCTTATAGAGACCGCTTATACTACCAAAACCGCCTAGTTATATCTAATTATAACAAACTTAAGCTTAAGCTTCTTAAACACGTATATAACCTACTAGTAGCCGGCTACCTAGGCTATAGAAAAACCCTAGAACTACTCTAATAGAAGTACTACTAGCTAAATATATATAATATAATATAGAGGTATATCTCTAGCTGCTATATCTGCTAATAAGCTAAAGCTTTATATAAGATATATAACAGCTTTCTAAAGCTATTGCCTGTTCTAAACCAAAGATAGAAGAATATCTTAATTAACTTTATTGTTAATCTCCCCATAAGTAAAGGCTGTATAAATATTATAGTAGTTATAGATTAACTATCTAAGATAAGATACTTAATCGCCTACCCTAATATATTAATACCTGCTATTACCTAACTATTTCTAGATTATGTATAGAAACTCTACAGACTCCCTAAAATAATTATCTCTAATAAAGGCAGCTAGTTTGTCTCTATGTTTTAAAAAGAACTAACTACCTAACTCTATATTAAAGCACTATTATTTATAGTATATTACCCAGAAATAGATAGTTAAATAAAACGTGTAAATGCTATAATAGAATAATATATTTAGATATACACGTTATATCTATAAGACAACTGGATAGACTGGCTTATATTTACTAAGTTTACTATAAATAACTACGTCTTAAAAACTATAAAGGTCTCCCTATTCCTAGCCAACTACAGCTAGCATCTATAAATAGGTTTAAAACCCTTTAGTAATATCCCTTGCCTAGCTTATTAGGCCTTATAAGTTATAGAAGTAAATAAATTTATAAAGAAGATAGAAGAATTATAAGAGTTCCTTACTAATAAAATAATATAGGCCTAATCTGTTTATAAAGCCGTAGTAAATAAGAACCAAACCCTAATACCAGCCTACTAAATTAGCGACTTTGTCTGGCTAGATATAAGAAATCTAAATATAAAATAACCTATTAAGAAACTTAATTAGAAGAACGCTGGCCCTTATAAGGTTGAAAAAGTTGTCTCTCCTTATGCCTACTAACTAAAGCTCCCTAATATGGTTAAAATCCACCCTATATTCTATACATCAGTTCTTTATCCTGCTGCCCCTATATTAAACGCCCTGCCTAAATAGATTTAAGACCCTTCCCTACTAGTTAAGGTAGATAGTAAGGATAAGTACCTTATTAAAAGAGTTAATAATATTAAGTATAATAAATGGAAACGTAAATATATATACCTTATAAAATAGAGAGGCTTTACTAAGCCCTTATAGGAACCTGTTAACTCTATAGGACTTATATAAGCTATAAAAGACTTTTATAAACTCTACCTAGAACTACTATAGCCCCATCTCGCAGAAGCTTAACTTTAAAAGGGGGGTACTGTTATAGGACACCTCCATAATACCTTACACATATCTACTTATGTCCATCTATTTTTACTAACGCAGCAAAAAGAGACTAACTATAAGATAACAATCTAATAGCAATCTGCTGGCAATCTACGGCAATTTGCCGTATTCTGCTATATTTTGCCAAGTCTACTAAATCCTACTAAGTTTTGCTAGGACCGCTACTTAAATCCTATTCTGCTCTATATATATATTAACCAAGCAACCAAACTAATAATATATACCCATTCTTCCCGTTTCCTTATCTTCTCTCCTTATATAACATCTTAACTTTATTACGCAGTTTATATATATAGCTTAATAATATCTACTTTTCTATATATTATTACCGCTTATGCTTACTTTATAACAATTACTACTGTAGAATAGGGGTGCTATAACTACTAATATTATATATCCGGAGGTATTACTATAGTCTTAATATATTACTAGCTGTTATAGGCTAAGATATAGGGGGATAGTATAGTAGTAGGGTAGTAGTAGGGCAGGAGTAGAGCAGTAGTAGGGCAGGAGTAGGGCAGGAGTAAGGCAGGAGTAGGGCAGGAGTAGGGTAGGAGTAGGGTAGGAGTAGGGTAGGAATAGGGCAGAAGTAGGGCAGTAGGGCAGTAGGGCAGTAGGGCAGTAGGGTAGTAAGGTAGTAGGGTAGTAGGATAATAGGGCAGTAGGGCAGTAAGGTAGTAGGGTAATAGAGCAGTAGGGTAGTAGGGTAGTAGTAGGGTAGCTACTTAGTTCCTAAAAGGACTTTATCCCTAAAAGGACTTTATTCCTAAAGGACAAAAGCCTACTATAGGCGCGATAAATAAGTAAACTTTTCTAAGGAACTACAAATTGCCAGCTATAAGTCGACAATTTCAGAAATTTTCCTTAGAAAATTTGCTTATTTCTTATATTTTATACTACTATTATTAATAAGGGCTAGCTAATAGAATTAATAGGATTAAGGCTCTATAACTATACACATACTTTTAATTCTAGTGTTTGTATATAGTTTAACTCTTATAGGACGTCACTAGGGGAAAGGATAGTTAAATTTTTGCGGATATCTAGATATTATCCAGATATTATCCAATATCCAGGCTATTCTCAGATAGGATTATTATCTGCCCAACTAGATAGGATAATTCATCCTCCGTAGGTCTGTTTAGTACGGTATTAAGGTTACCTTAGCAACCTCAGACCGTAGAATTAATTAGTAGATATATATATATCCGCAAGCGGATATCACTAACCTTTTTTGTTAAAAAGTTAATTCTATGGTCTAAGGGACTTTGCCAATATTTATTAAGCGAGTCGTCTAAATATATATATAGAGCAGTCATCTTTTTTAACGAAATTGATCTACATATCTATAATAGCTCTTATCTTAATAATAGTGTTAAATTAATCCGTAGAACCAGCTCTATAATTGATTAATTTTTGGGCCTTATATATGCGCCCGTTACGACATTATAACTAAGTCTTACGCTAAGTCTTGCGTTAAGTCTCGCTTTATCTGAATTTATATAGGAGCTGTATATAATATTTAACGAAATTATTAAAGCTACCCACGTAAGGTCTAGGGCTGCATATAGGCTTAAAATTATTATAAGAGCTAGATCTATTGACGATAGATTTTTGGCTCTTATATATATACTCGTTGCAATATTATAGAATGTTGCTGTGCTTAACAACAGGTTTTTTTTTTTTTAGCAAAAATGATCTTGACTTTGGGCAGCTGTGAGCTAATTTAGACCCGATATTTATGAAATATTAGGTCGTCTCTCTAATCGATCAACTTTTGGTAGTATTTTAAGCCGTTGTGGTCAAGCAATTCGACCGCGAATATAGGGAAAATCATAAAATACGCTGACGCGGTCTACAAATGTTGGAAAACACCCTCAGACCACATTTTCGATTTTACGTGGAGCGGATATAAAATTATTCCGAATATATGGTCTGAGCTTGCTGAGGTAAGTGTTAAGGGGCGCACCGACTAGGCGAATAGTTGGGCCAGGCGACTGAGCGGGATTTCCCTTAATCGCCCTCACTTGCCTAAGCGCTCTGAGCAAACTTACCAAAGCAACCTAAGCAACCTGTGTTGAAATGAGGTTATTGGGGCTAAAACTCTATGCATTGCTTATTTTCTATAGAAGTTCAGGCCACCTCGTGCACGGTCCCACCCTCGTGCACGGTTTTCGGCTCTCAAATTGAAATCAAATCATGAGGTTATTCGCATTGTACACTACATCAAATTACTCAAATTTTTGGTGGATGAAGCTTTAAAGGTTGCTGAATTAGGCTATATCTATTTCGAAGTCGTCGAATTTGCTTAGCAGGCGTTTTTAACATTAAGGGCGTTGAGAGCCCAATCCTGCCTCCCGAACTTCCTCACTACCACTAGCGGTAATATCGGCCTCTTGTGGAGCCAATATAAGATTCTTCTGATCTTTCTTTAACCTCCGAGCTTGCTTAAGGCTCTCGTAGAGTTGCCGCTCAGCCTGCTTAGCTTCTTTAGCTTCTTATTAAGCAAGCCTTTTAGCCGCCGCCTCTTACTCTCGTTGTAACTTATCTTGTACACGCTATTCCTTTTATTAATTAATTAAGCGCCTCTTCTCCTACTTCTGTAATTAACGTTAAAGCTTTTCATCAGCTTTAACAGCTAGCTCATGCATTCTAGCTTCCTCCTCTTCTTTTTAAAGCTTGTGAGCTTGTCGTACCTTTCTAGGGCTAAAAAATATAGCTCCACCGTCGGCTTGCTCAGGAAGCTGTCATAGAAGAGGCTTCTGGCGTTAGCGCTTCTTCTGTTCATTTTTTAGAGCTCGCTAATATCCTTAAATACGTGACTTAAGAATAATATTCCTTACTGCAAGGCCTTAAATATAATCACTAAGTTCCTTTACTCTTTTATTAAAAACGTCGGTGATAACCTCCTTAAGCTTTACCTCAATCCTCCGCCAATTGGCAGCTGTTAATACTAACTTAGAGGACTTACTTAACAAAGGTCTTTCCTCCTCTTTTATTAAGAACCTATCTAATACAGTCTCTAGCTTAAAAGGGTAAAGCCCAGTCTTCTCCCATCCGCTTTAAATATTCTTAAAGACAAAAGCTTTATTATATGCGACCCAAAATAGTTGAAAGAAGTCTCGTTTGGTAAGGCGCGTAAAGCCCTCGCTGTTAAGGGTAAATTGGTTTAATTTTTGGCTGTAAAATATAGCCAGTAGAGAGAAGAGAGAGACGTTAAGAGGCTGGAGTCTATGCGTCAAATAAGGAGGATAAACAGCAAGGAGGATTTGATAAAGGTGGCAGTATTTAATAAACCTCATATTAATATAAGAGCCATGGCCATTAACAATAAGCAGCCTCCAGTCTTCTCCTTAACGCGCCTTTACTTTTGTCTCGCGATCGAATAAGGTAGTTAACCACGAATATCCTAAATCGTCGTTCGTCTAGCCTGTCGGTGATAAGAAGAAGAAGTAGCTCTGTTTATTAGGATCAAAATCCTGCAGCTAGGAGTCTTGAATATTACCAGAAACGGCTTGGTAAATAAGGCTAGGTGAAAGGTACGTTCCGTCTGCGCAGATAGTTGCTAATATAGTAATCCACTCTCTGTTGCCATCTTGATTGACATGCTTAACTCTCCCGCTAGTAAAAGCTGCCTTGGAAAAGATCCTTTTTAATTTCTTAAGGAAGCCAATAAGAAAGCCTTTTTTATCCATATTATACATATTCTGCGGTTGTATATTATACTCAGAAAGCTTCCTGCCTATAAGCTTAAAATATAAGCTATAATATAGTGCCAAATCAGCCTTCTTTCATGCAGCATTAATAGGGGAAAGGTATCCTGTTTTAAGCTCGTCTTTGTGAGCAGCTAGCCAGCAAGCCGTCCAGTGTTTTCCTAGCTGCCTTCCTATAATTCCAGCTGCAAGATTATGGACCATTGCGGTTGTAGGAGGAAGCCCGCGTTTGGTAAGCTCATTGATGTATTTAATAAGCTCCTTAGACTGTATATTGTTAAGAACTCGTTGCTGGTCGTAGGCATTCTCCCTAGAGGTAGTGACCTTGTTAAAACACCTGGAAAGGGTTGAACGGTTAACCCTATACTTGTCTGCCGTTGCCTGAATATTTGGTTTATCCTAAAGCGTCAGATCTGCAAGTGCGGCTTCAATATTCGCCATATTGGTGGTATTGTAATTTGATTTTAATGATTTTAAAAATGCCGATTTTTGGTGGGGTGTACCGTGCACGAGGGTGGGACCGTGCACGAGGTGGCCTGAACTTCTATAGGTGGTTAAAGTTCTCTAATTGGTTAGATTCCTGCTAAGAGGTTCTCCAAGTCTTATCACGTGATATTGTTGCGGGCTTGTTTTCTAACACCCTCCCTTAAGCTTAGTTAACGATACCGCTATATACACTGTATATAGGGGTGTAGGATTGCTTAATAAGGGTTGCTAAAGCTCCTCTAAGGTAGAATAAGTGTTTAATAAGGAGTTGTCACAGTGCTGTAATGAAGTAAACTAAATAACTACGTTGTGCTATAAAGAAGAGAAGAAGGGTAAAAGGGGGTATTGTGTACAAAGAGTAGGGCCAGCCGCCAAGGCGCTAGTGGTGGGCCAGCTAATAGTAGGAAACAGTATGCGTTAGGTTAGTGCTATAACAGTACTCCCCTCTCCAGAAGGTTTGGTCCCTAAACCAAACAAATAACTTCAAATGGGTGGTACACGGGACCACCTGTTTTTGCTATAGAAATATTAAAAAATCCTAATTGGTCGGCTTATCAAATAAAGTTGGCGCGTGGCGCTCTTGGCGAGAATTTTAACTAATTAGACAACTTTAACTGCTAGTTAAAGTTCCATAACATCTTAACCACCACAGATTTTTAATATGGTGGTCGGCCACGACCTTAGTATAGCTTTTCCTTATCTCGTGCCTAATTTAGGGGTCCTGGCTTCTTAGGGTATTGCTTATAGAAGCGTTATATAGCTTATTCGCAACCCTTTAGGTTCTCTTCTAGCTGCCAGGTTATATCCTTATAATATTTCCATTTAATCTTATAAGTTAGGCCTTAGGGGTCTTTATTATATATATTAAGGATTTTCTTAAACTCCTATTTATCTTCTATATTGCTGTTATCGTCTCTCTCTATTACTCGTCCTTATATATTACGGCGCTTTGTGGTATTAATATTTACTTGGCTAAGGATCTCTTTAGCAGCCTAGAGGCGGACCTTAGATATATAGAAGGATTTGTTTACTTAGATATAGTCTAGGAGGTCTATTACAACTGCCCCTTAATATACTGCAAGTACGGGGTACAGGCCGTCCTATTTATTATCCTATTTCTTCTTAGGTCTATTTATCTTTATATTTTCTAAGCTAACTATAACTATATCGCCTTTATAGAATAACGTACTCTTGTCTCTATAGGTATTAGCATTATCTTTATAGCGTTGCTGTGAAATCCGGGCTAGGGCCTTAAGCTATATCAATATCCGCTTAAAGCGGTTGGCTATAGAGTCTGCATAGAAAAACTCCTTCTTTACTTATACTAATAGTGTTAATAGGTGGGGGCCAGTAGGCTTAATTCTAAGGCAAGGGTTAAAGCTATAGTTTACAAAAAATAGGGAGATGCCTGTACTTTTATTAACTTGGTTATTTATAGCAAATTTGGTAAGTGGTAGGTAGTTAACCTAGTTATCCTATATAAAGCTAATAAAAGCACGGAGGTACTTATTTACGGCAGCGTTAACAATTTTGGTTTAGCCGTCTGTTTCTAGGTGCTAGGCTGAGCTTGGTTGTAAGGTTGTCTTAAGGCGTTTACTTAGTTGTCGCCAGAAGTCGCTGACAAATTATATGCCGTAATTGGAGATAATTATACTTAGTGCACTATGGAGCTTATATACATTATTAACAAAGCCATTAACTAGCTCCTCTATTAAGAGTCCTGTTACTAGAATAAGGTGTTACATTTTAGTTAGGCGGTCCATAATAACAAGGATATGTTTATATGCCTTGCCGTGGCGTTGGCATACTGGCAGCGTTGTGATATAGTCAATCGAAATATTGGTCTATGGGCGAGCGGGTAGTTCTAGTAGCTTTAGGAAACTAGGTGGAGCAGAATAGGGGGTCTTAGTATAAAAGTATAGGGCATAGTCTTTAAAAAAGGTAGCCGTAAACTGGGAGATTCCTAGCTACCAGTATATTTGGTTTAAGAGGTTAAGAGTCTTAACCCAGCTAGGGTAACTAGCGGGGCCGCTGCTATAAGAGCAATGGATAACTTCTAGGCGGAGGTCTAGGGTATTAGGGACAAAGAGGCGTTAGTAGAAGTAGATCTGTCTATTAACAATGCTATATTCTAACTTATTGCAATAAAGTAATTTCCTAATCTTTTTTGGCTAATGGCGAGCTTTCTAATTACGCAGAGCTGCTACTATATCTCTTATAAGTTTGTTCTTCTAGTATTCTAACCAGATTAGCTTATCTAGTAACTTTTTAGCCATTTTGGGGTCTAGAGCGGCTATAAACTCCACGTTATTAGAGTTGCGGGATTTATATAGTAATTCTTTTAAGATTATAGGGTTAACTTTCTAGGGCGGTATAATAACTTAGGCTTAGTAGCGGAGGCGTTTATTATTAGCGTCCTTAGGTTTCGTTCCTAGTAGTTAGCTTAGGGCGTTAGGGAGCGTAGCTTTGCTACTAGGTCTATATATAATTATAAAGTTAAACTATAAAAGGAACTCTGCCTACTAGACTTAGTATTAGTTTAGCTGCTTAGTAGTTATAAACGTCTATAGGTTCTTATAGTTAGTGATAATTTTAAATAGCTCCTTAGTCCCTTATAGCTTAGGATACTATTCCTTTAAAGCCTTAATAATAGCTAAAAGTTCTTTATTATAGATCTTATAGTTATACTCTAGCGCAGAGTGCTTTGCGGAGAAGAATACAACCGGTCTTAGTTTACTATTATTATTATACTAGGAAAGGACTCTGCTAGAAGCCTAATTTAATACATCTATCTCTACCACTGTTTTCTTTATATAGTTGTAGTATGCTAGTACTGGTGCTGAAGTAAAGGCTCTCTTAAGGGCCTTAAACAACTTGGCTTGTTCTAGTCCCTATAGCTATCTAACGTCCTTTCTTAGGAGTTTTGTTATAGGTGTAGTAACAGCAGAATAACTTTAGATAAACCTATAGTAAAAGTTTGCAAATCTAAGAAACTACTGTAATTTCTTAACTAAGATTGGGTTCTTCTATGCTTATAAAGCTTAGACCTTTTTAGGGTCTATACTTATTCCTTCTATTAAGATAATTAAGCTAAGGTACTTTGTTTTTGTTATATAGAACTCTAACTTACTAATATTAATTTAGAGGCCGGCAGCTCTAAGGCAGTAAATTATCTCTTTAACGTGCCTGGTATGGTTAGCTTGAGTTTTAGAAAATATAAGAATGTTATTAAGGTATGTTATACAATAGTCGTTTAGTGCGTTATAAAGAATGTGGTTAATATAGTTCTGGAATATAGCTAGGGCATTATAAAGGCTAAATAGGGTTACTAGCATCTTGTAGAGCCCAAAGCGGGTAATAAATACTATAAGCCATTTATGGCCTTTAGTAATACGGATCCTGTTAAACACAATAATAACATTAAGCTTAGTATAGAATTTGGCGCTATATAGGGCATTAAGTGTCTTACGGATAAGCGGGAGTAGGTATTGGTTCTTAACAGTAATATTATTAAGTCCTCTATAGTTATGGCAGATTCTTACCCCTCCTTTTAGCTTAGCAGCGAGTAGAAGTGGGGCTATAGCGGGGGATATTAATTCTTAGATAAAGCCTTTATTAAGTATCTTATTAATCTATTTTTTAACGCATTAGAGCTTGGTAAGGGAGAGTGGGTGGTTCTTATAGTATAGGGGCTGCTTTCCTGGCATGATTTTAATTTTATAGTCCTATAGGCAATATAGTAGGAGCTTATTGGCATTCTTTAGGAGAAACCCCTTAATATAGTGCCTGTGTTCCCTTAGGAGGCGTTATATAATATTATCCCCAGTTAGAGCGGGTTTGCCTTTTATAAACTTCTTAATGTCTATATCTATAACTTTACGGCGGAGGAACTCAGTATTTATAGTCTAGAGGTTTTCCTTAAGGAAACGGTAAAAATAACTAGGAAAGACCTTACAGGCTTTTTCTATTATATAATTACTATTAATTAAGCAGCAGAAGAATTCCTCTATTAGGTCTAGTATTTTAACTAGTCTAATAGGGAGTTTATCTATTAATTATTTCTGTTCTTTTTATTCTACTAATTCTACTAGCTCCGCCATATAGATCCTTATTACTTTTACGCCTTTTTGTTTATAAAACTGGGCGAAATTTATAGTACGTACGTTTATAATATTGTCTAGGTTAGGGCGTATTTGGTCTTCTCCTAATATTACGGCAGGGCTAGCTCGTCTTAGTTAGCTCTTAGGAGCGGTTCCTAGGCAGCGGCCTTGCACAAGGCGTATAGGGAGTGGGTACAAGGTTAGGCGTTATAGTAGCGCGGTTTCTATTATCTAGGTCTTAGTAATTCCCTAGCTAGTCCTTACTATAACGCGGGCTATAGTGTGCGCATATAGCATATAGCTTAGTTCCAGGTGTCTAGGTTGGCGTTAGATTCTTAGTAGTAGCGGCATAAAGTAGACCTTCTTTCTTAGTCTTAGCAAGGCCGGCTAGCCTATTATTTTAGTCTTAAGTACTAGAGTAGTCCAGTTTTCTACTATCTTGTTGCTTTGCAGCTATATAAGTTCCCCTTTATTAGGAATATCTTCTATTATTAGGGCTTTATATATAGTCCTAGGCACTAGGCTTAGTAATGCTGAGTATCTATATAGGGTGTCCCTGCTACTATCAGCTGTTTTCTATAGGAGGCAGTTCCTAGAGTAGTAGTCTAAGTTAAAGCAGATCTTAAGCTCTCTAAAGCTAGGGTGGGGCTTATACTTCTAGAGCTAAGGTATACCTAAGATAATTGGGGTACTGGGTAAGAGTTTAGTAATAAGAAAGAGTATAGCTTTAATATAGATACTAATTAACATTTAGGCGGTAAAGTAGTCCGTAATAAGTAAAGTTGGGATGCTATTTATAAGGCGTAGTAGCCTAGGTGCCAATAGTTTCTTAGTTATAATATTATATTTTCTTATAATAGACTCTGCATTAGTAAATACTATTGTAGTATTACCTAAGTTTACTAGGCTTACTATATTAATAAAAACTTAGGGGTATAGGTTATATAATAAAGAGAGTTAGGTTTAAATAAGGATTAATTTCTTATTACTATTTACTAATCTAAGATTAAGTGGCAGTTTACTAATAGAAAGGACTAATTAGTCTAGTAATAGGGACCTAATCTTCTTGTCTTCCTCCTTATATAGTTTGGACCCTTAGACGCAACTTAGTCTAAGGGTCTACCTTTTAACAACTAGGGTATAGGGCTGTCTTAGTAAGGCGATTTAGTATCTATCTGGCTAGCAGTATTAGTCTTAGTTAGGGTATAGAGAGACGGCACCTTACTAATAATATAGCTGTGTTTGTATTTACTAGCGCGGAGTTACTAATTCTAGGCGTTATTAACAGGTTAGGCTTCTATATAGGGTATTATTTAGAGTAACTAAGCCATAGGGTTAAAGGGGGGGAGTTATTTACCGCGGCTATAATAGACTCCGTAGTTACTACGTCCGCAGTTATTAGTTTACGTTATTTAACGGGCTGGTATTAGGACTAGGTTTGCTATTATAGCGGGGTTATAAGCGTCCTTCTAGTAGCTAGGCAGGCCACAGGTAAGGTATAGTCTATTATTAAAGCGGCGCTTACGCTCTGTGTCTAAAATTGTTAGCAACTTAGTCAATCGAGGCACGTGCACGGCAAGATAGACGCGCAAGCCTATACGATTGGAATGTCTATAAACGAGGACCCAAAGCTAGAGAAAGGAAAGGAGAAGAAGAGCAACGCCGCTTAATATTTTATGCAATCCTTGCATTACGTAACCGCAATCTGCGGCAATCTGTGGCAATTTGCCAGTACCGTAATACTATCCAAGATTGTCTAAAACTGTCTGCAATTGTCCGCTACAATCTACTACTATAATCTACCGTTTTCCACTCGCGCCGTAATATTACCCCCCCCCCCCCCCCCTCCAAGAAAGCCTGCCCTCAGGCTTTGTATGTCCGTATTTATGTCCGTAGGGTGTTCTTATCTATATGCTTAACAGGTAGCTTATCATCTTCGCTATACTAGCACTCCATCTACTCGTCTAGATACTTTAGGGGTCCTAGCTTATTAGGGTATTGGTTATAGAACTCTTTAAGCTTCTAGGGGCAACCTATAAAATTCCAGGCGGGGTACCAGGTTGGGTCTGGATCGTAACCTTTCCATTAGACATGGTATTTTAGCGTTCCTCGTACTAGTTTATAGGCTAGTATTTTATTAACTTCCTATTTATCGTCGCCATTAACTTAAATCGGTAGTGGAGGCTTATTCTTTTGTCCAGGTAGTGGGTTATTTGTAGCTTTCCATAGCTTATCTGGTAAGAAAATAGGGTGGACTTTAATTAAGTCTGGGAGTTTAACCTTATATAAGTTGCCTTCTTTATTAAGGATCTTATACAGTCCTGCTATCTTATAGTCTAGCTTATAGCTAGGCCGTTCTGTCTTCTAGCTCTTTATTATAACCCAGACCTTATCACCTATAGTAAAGTCGGGCTCGCGCCTATACTTATTTACCTACTATTCTATTAATTTCTAGGCCTTCTCTAGGTTCTTATAGGCTACCGTCTATACTTCTTCTAAGCGTCTAGCATACTGCTATACTTCCTCATAAGATAGTTTTTCGCGCACGGTCTGTGGCCCTTCTGGTCTTTCCCAGTCAAAGCTTATATAAGGTAAGTATCCCATTTCTAGCTAAATAGGTGCAAACCCCATAGAGTTATAGGGTAGAGTTGCCTAGGCGTAGTCCATTATGGGTAGTAGTTCGCTTTAGTTGTCCTAAAAGTAGTTAATAAAGGGCTAGAGTCTCTAGTCTAAGTATTAATTTATAATCTCTATCTAACCGTTTATCTGGGGGTAGTATGCCGTAGAGAGCTTTAGCCTAATACCTAGGATCTGGGTAAACTTATTCTAAAAGGCTGATATAAACTACAGCCTATAGTTGGATATAATAGTATCTAGTAGTCCATAAATTTAGTAGATATAGTAGATATATAGTTAGGCCGCCTCTTTAGCATCAATATTTTTATAATAGGGGATTAAGAACGGGCGCTTGCTAAAGCGGTTAACTAGGATTATAACTATATTATATCCATCACGGTCTATAGGTAACTCGTAAAAGTCTATAGAGATATACTACTAGGGGCGTTCTAGTATCGGGAGTGGCTTTAATAGCCCTAGGGTCTTATCTTGTGGAATTATAAACCTACGGCAGTTGTCGCAGTTCTATATATAGTGGTTAATATCCATAACTATTCTAGGCTAGTAGTAATGGTTACCAATAATCTTACGGGTCTTATTCTTTCTAGGGTGGGCTATAGAGACCTAAGTATATGCTTTAGCAATAAGCTAAGTCCATAAGTTCTATTCTTCTACTACTACTAGCCGTTCCTAGTGCTTAAGTAGTCCGTTTTCTAGGGACTATAGGCCGGTAGAATCCTTTACCTTTTTATAATACTCCTGTAGAGAAGGGGCCGTACGGTTTGCCTGCAGCAGTTTATTAATAAGGTTAAGTTCCATAGAATTAACAGGATATATCTTAGCGCTTAAAGGGTCTATATTTAGTTCTGCCTATATTTAGGGGTTAAGGCATTCTGGTTATAGTAGCGTCTAAGTCTATAATAAGATCTTTGCAGCTGCCTGGTTATCTAAGTCCTATTTACGCCTTATAAGAGTATCCTCACAGTTAGTAGCATCTGGCCTATATATAATTAGGAAGTTAAACTGGGATAGGACCTCCGCCTAGCGTACCTACCGGGCTGTAAGGGCCTTTATTGTTATAAAATATTCTAGGGCTTTATGGTCCAAAACTACTTAAATAGGCTTAGGGGCTCCTTCTAACTGTGTTCGCTAGTGCTAAAAGCTAGAGATAATAGCCAGCATTTCTTTATTGTGAATTAGGTAGTTTAGCTTAGTATTTATTATAGTCTTTAAATAGTAAGTAATAGGGTGCTATTTTCCGTCCGTTTACTTCTAGGAGTAAACGCCAGCTATAACGCTATCTAAGGCATTAGTTTCTAGCATTAAGGGCTATTCTAGATTAAAGTGGGCGAGTAAGGGAGCAGAGATCAGTCGTTTCTTAAGCTTATTAAAGGCCTGCCTATATATAGTATTAAAGTAAAAGGGCCAGTCCTTGTGGGTAAGTTAGCTTAGGGGCCAGGTAATTCTACTATAGTTCTTAATAAAGCGTTGGTAGAAGTTGCAGAACCCTAAGAATAACTATACCCCCTTTACGGTCCTTAGGGATATCTATTAGTTAATTATAGCCATCTTTTCTAGGTCTACCTTAATTCCATTTATACTGACAATAAACCCTAGGTACTTTATACGCTTAATACTAAATTCCGATTTCCTAATATTGGCCTAGAGGCTAGCCTCTTAAAGCCATTATAGGACTTTATAGATATACTCCTTGTATTCTAACTCATTCTTAGAGTAAATTATAATATTATCTAGGTAGGCCGTATAGAAGTCATTAAGGTAGTTAAAGAGTATATTATTTATGTATCGCTAGTAATACGTAGCTAGTCCGTTAGTTAGTCCAAAGGGAAGTACTTTATATTTATATATTCTATAACGGGTCCGAAATATAGTAAGGTCTTCTAATCTAGGGTCTATTTTAATCCGGTAAAAAGCCTAATAGATATTAAGCTTAGTAAAGATTTTAGCTCTACTTATTCAGGCTAGAGTCTTATTAAGTAAGGGCAGGGGGTAGCAGTCCTTGCGGGTTATATTATTAAGTTTATAGTAGTTAATGCAGAAATAAAGTCCTCTATTTAGCTTCTTAGTAAAGAGAATAGGTAAGTTAAAAGGGGCTTAACTAGGCTTAATAAAGCCCTTATTTAGGTTATTAATAAAGTACTACTTTATAGCCTATAATTCGGCAGTAGACTGCTAACAAAAAGGGCTATACCTAAGGGTGTCTTCCTTATCTGGCTCAATTTTAATCTTATAGTCATACAGTTGGTGAGGTGGGAGTATATCAGACACTACCTTAGAGAATACATCCTTGAATTTCTAGTGTTAACGGGGCAGTTTCTGTTCTACCAGCTCCTTATCTATAAGCTTACTTTCCTATCCACTAAGCTCGCTTTCCTTTTCCTTAATTATTTAATTAATTTTATATAAGCTAGTAGTAAAGACAACGGTATTAGGTTAGACCAAGTTCTAGTAGAATCCTACAGCACCAATGCAGCAGATATCAACTGGGGGAAGGTCCATAGGTTTCTTTACAAACTTTTATTAGGCCATATTTTGCGGCATAGGGTTTATAGTCTTCCTTAGCTTACGTTCTATTTTCCGTAAGTTGTCCTTCTAGTCTATTAGTTTAGTATAGCGTCCGGTATTCCTGGCCTTCCTCTATAGCTGCGTAGGGCCTAAGTTCTCCATAGGGAACTTAGCTAGGTTACTACTAATTTCCTAGATTTCTAGTGCGGGTGGCGTAATATAGGTAGTCCAGGGGCGGTATAGTATACGAATCCGTTGCGGATTAAGCTGTATATCTTTCTTAAAGGCCTAATCCCTACGCATAGCATCGGCCTAGTAAATAGTATTAATCTAGGGCCGTATAAGGTTTTCTATTATAATACTAATTTCTTTTATAAAGGAAGGGGTTAGGGGTAGGGATTCAGGCTAGATAAGCCGTCTACTCTATACATTAAGCTGTAAGCCCAAATAGGCTAGCCATTTTCTTCCTAAGATTATATCGTGGCTTCCTAGGTCTATAATAAAAAAGGGGACGTTATACTACCTTCACCTATTAACACGGAGGTAGATCCGTAAGATAGTTATAATAGGTAGTCTAATTCATCCGTTATACCCGCAAATAGGAACTGGTTTAGGCAGTTCCTTAAGAGGCGCATTTAAAAATTTAGCTAGCTTTACGGCGTACTAGGTGTCTATTAAGGCAAAGGCATTCACTCTAGAGTTAGCTAAAGTAGAGGTTAAAACTTGATATTTATTACAAAATAAAGTATAAGGGATAGTGCAGCTTCTTCCACCAACTAGCCGACCTAGATTAATATATAATATGTTAATTCCTTTTAACCCTAAAGAGGAGTCTTTCTCTAGGGTTCCTCTTTTTCTAACTCCGTACTATCCTCCTAAATTAACAGAACCTTACTAGCTTTTGCCTTTATCTAGCAATCCTTTATAAAGTGGTCTTTCTAGCCATATAAGAAGCAAGCTCCTTAATTACTAAGGGCCTATTTATAGGGGTTGTTGTACATAGGCCGAGTGTACGCTAGACCCATAGTAGGACTAGCTGCACAGCTAGCTACTAAATTAACAGTAGGCTATACAGCTGGTGCCGTAGGAGTTACAGATCGTGCCGGAGTGTTACGGGCTGTTTATGTAGTGCTTACGGTCTAGTTTAGAGAGTTTCTAGCTTTATACCACTTAGCTCATGCCTTAATTTAACAGAGGCCTTAGTTAATAGATAGGTAGTAGTCCGTAAGTACCTTTAGCGTCTATATAGTAGTAAAAACTGGTAGTACGGCGTGCTGTAGGTCTAGGGTAAGCTTATTAAAGAGGTCTAGCATCAGGTCTTTATGGGGAATTTAGACTTAGCTAGCTAGGTGCAGAAAGCGGGTCTAGAAGGCTAAAAAGGTCTCCGTCATCTTTATATTAAGAGCTTTATAATTAAGGCGGGCGTTCTATACCTTAAAGGGGTCCTTATAGATAAAAGATAAGTGGTTAATTATCTCGTCTCCAGAGAGGAAGGGATCTACCAAGTCCTAGGCGTATCACGGACGTAGGTGTATCTATACGTCTCCACCAGTACAGCTAAAGACATAGGCCATCTTAACTTAAGTAGTGGGGAAGTAGTCCGCATTAACTTTAAGCTTATTCTATAATTAAAGCTTCTAGTTATTAAATATAGGGTCAGTTCCGTCTGTAAGTAATAGGGGGTCTACAACCTTTACGGACCGCGACAATGCTAATGCTATATATTAGGCTAGGGCCTTAAGGACCATAGCAAGTCTCTAGGTGTTTAATAACTCCTCACTAGGTATAGGGGTGTCTTTGGTTTTAAGCAGCTCTTAAAGCCGTTTAATTTTAACATTAGCTGCTACAAGCTCTTCTTAGGGGGTTAAAACGGCGACTATTTTACTATTAGAGGTATTTGCGGGTCCTATAGCGGCTTTACCAGCTACTGTATTTCTTGGTATAATAGTAAGGGTTTTAGGTAATTTCTAGTATTTATTTATTTTTTAGGGGTTCTAGTCTATGTGTATCCTATTCTTAGGTTTTGCATTCTATTTATATTTTTTTTGGTTCTTGGGTCTGTCCTATCCTTGTGGTCCTAGTAATGTCCTTAGGGTCCTATTCTATGTCCTTATCCTATTTATAGTCTTATAGATAGATATATTTAAGTTTCTTCTTAGGAAGAAAGAGTAATAATAAGCTTTAGATAATGTTAGCGACTTAGTTAATTAAGGCACGTGCACGGCAAGATAGACGCGTAAGCCTGTATAATTGGAATGTCTATAAACGAGGATCCAAAGCTAGAGAAAGGAAAGGAGAAAAAGAGCAGCGCTACTTAATGTTTTATGCGATCCTCGCGTTACGTAACCGCAATCTGCGGCAATCTGTGGCAATTTGCTAGTACCGTAATACTATCCGAGATTGTCTGAAACTGTCTGCGATTGTCCGCTACAATCCACTGCTATAATCCACCGTTTTCCACCAGCGCCGTAATAAAAATTCTATTAAGGTCTATAAGTTCTCCAGTTACTGCTAGGGTTAGGGTTAGGGTTAATATAGGGGCAGGAGCTTAAACAGGTAGGCAGTGGTTAGTATTCTTAAGGTTAGCTTAGTATATATAGTTTATAAGGTTTTTAGTAAATATATCTATCTACTTACTCTAACCTATATAGTTACTATTATTAATTTTATAGGCAAGTCTAAGTACTAGCTCTTCTATCTTTAGAGAGATAAACTTTTAGAGTAGATCTACTTTCTATTTATCTGTCCTCCTAGTGCAGACTATTAACTTATTAAGCTCTCCCTTCTAGGACCAGTAATTACACTTACCCTAGGGAAAATGGTTAAGCTTGTTTTTTATAACCTAGGTTATGTTAAGGATCTTATAGTGGGCAGTAAGCTCTTTAAGTATATCTTCTTTAGTAGGCTATTTTTATATAGATATATTGTTTGGGTTCTTGTGTATAAGCTCTAGGCCCTATTTAATAAACTTATAGGCCTTGCCCTCTAGCATATCTAAGATATAAAGGATCTGGGATTAAACTGTATTAAAGTAGTTCTGGTTATAGTTAAAGACTCCTTTAATCTTAATATGCTAGGTTTTAAAGTTAGCTTATTATTCTAGCGGGGTACCTTTTCCGCTAAATATTAGCGGGTTTTTAAACATCCGTTTTTTCTGCTAGGTTACTACTATTGTTATAGGGGTTAATTATTTAAGAGCGGCAATAGTTTCTGTCTAGAAGGCAATAAGGGTATTAAGGCTTTTATTAGCTTTTTTATTAGCGGTGTTTGTGTTATATATAAACTATAGTCCTGCTTTAATATTACTAAGGAACTTATTAGTATGGTTAATAAGGGTATAGTAAACTTTATTAGCTTTAAAGGTTTTAGGGTATAGTAGGGAGCAGCGAATTGTCTATGCGATATTAGGGTGTGTCTATATAAAGAAGTCTATAAAAACTTCACAGGGGTTCTAGGTTTCGGCCATTTCAGCATTATTAATATCGCCCATTTAGGTGATCTTTGGCGCTGGGAAAAAACTAAGAATTGTTCTAGGACTGTGGTGGGTTATAGCGTGTGGACGCGTCGTGCGCAGGTCGTAATTGCTCTGGGGCGGAGATAACTGGGATATAGGGAATTAGTAATCGCGATAGGGCGCAATTAATAATAGCACAAACTGTCACAGTGCTGCAATAAAGTAGACTAAATAACTACGTTGTGCTATAAAGAAGAGAAGAAGGGTAAAAGGGGGTATTGTGTATAAAGAGTAGGGCCAGCCGCCAAGGCGCTAGCGGTGGGCCAGCTAATAGTAGGAAACAGTATGCGTCAGGTCAGTGCTATGACAGGAGTTACGCCCTCCCTAGCGTCTAGAGACAGCGCCTGCTCAGTAAAACGTCTCTTAAAATTTTGGCAGCACCTCCCTATAGGTGTTTTACATTGCCTATAGAGTTCCAGAGGCCCTATAGCCTCACCCTATATCTCTCCTAAAGTATATCCATCCTTCCTACCAGTATAAGCCCTCCCTAATATCGTGGCCGTTAGATTCGGGTGGTAGGTTTAAGTGGTAGGTTAGTAGATTAAGGTTAAGTTCTGTTGCTCGTTTTGAGGCCTTAAGGCGTTGTTTAGTATACACTCTAAGGATCTACTAATTGTGTACTAATTTCCTATTAAGGCCTAGTGTAGTTAATTAAGTCTTTGTACTATCTAAAGGCGTTTAAGAAAGGTATAGAACTAAGGACCTGTAAGAGGCTTGGTAAGGCCGTTGGCTGCTATATTAATTAAAGTAATGTATATAAGGTTAATCCTATTACTATTTATCTTATCTCTTATATAGTGAAACTAGATGTTGATGTGCTTTGTTTAATTATGTTAAACTGGATTTTTAGCTAATGCTTTTGCAGCTTAGTTATTGGTTTTAATTAAGATCCTAGCGAACTGCTTGCTCTAGTCTAGTACACCTAGTTTAGTAAGTAAAAGTTAAAGCTATATAGCCTCTTTTACTGTAGCCGTTAGAGCTGTATACTCTAATTAATATATTAATAGTAAAACGGTAGCTTGTAGCTTTAATTTCTATAAGATTAGTCCTCCGTTTAATATAAATATAAAGCCCGATATAGAGCGTCTTATAGTTTTGTCTCATCCCTAGTTAATATTACTAAAGCTAATTGGTATAAGGTTTAGGTTCTTATTGCCTCTATAGGTAATTCCTCTATTAAGTGAGCCGGCTAGGTATTAAAGGATAAGTCTTACGGCTGTTATATAGGTAGAGGTAGGATTATAGGCAAAACGGCTTACCGTTAACACCGTAAAGGCGATATCTAGCCTTATTTCTATTATAGGAAATATAACTAAACCGACTATACTCTGGTATTTTTTAATGTTATTCTTGCTAGTGGTTTCTTAATTGGCTACGAGCTTAATTAAGTGCTTTATAGGTATTGGTAAGGTATTAGCCTTTTATAATCTAAAACGTTTAAGAGCTTTAATAAGGTAGGCTCGCTATAAGAGTGTAATCTTCTTCTTTGTTTAATCTCTTATAACTATTATACCTAAGTAAAAGCTTATTGGCCCAAGATCTATTATTTAGAAGGCTGCTTTGAGCTCTACTTTTACCTAATTAACTGTCGCTATATCCTTATGGATAATCTTAGTATTGTTAATGTAGGCAGAAATAATTAAACCTTTCTATTCTTTACTGGTGGCGAATATACTATAATTCGCGTGTAAATGGTAAAATCCAAGTTTTTCTAGTAGAAACTTTAAGGGCGTCTTGTACCAGATTTAAGGTAACTGTTTTAGTTTGTAGAGGGCCTTCTTAAGGCGGCAGACTTTACCGGCTTCTTTGTAGCCTTTTGGCATAATAATATAGAGTTCTTAATTAATTGGTCTATAGAGAAAGGCGGTTTTAACATCTATCTATTTAATTTTAAGGTTGTGGTAGGTAGTAATCGCGAATAGAGCCCTAAAAGCTATAGGTTTTACTACCGCAGTAAAGGTCTGGTCGTAGTTGATACCGTACTGCTGTAGATATCCCTTAATAACCTATTTAGCCTTATAGTGGAGGACCCTGCCGTCCTTTCCCCTTTTAACTTTAAACACCTATTTACTAGCAAGAGGCTTATAGGGAGGCTTAAGGGAGGCAAGGTTAATAAGTTCCTATATTTAGTTCTTAATTAGAGACCCTACCTCCTCTATCATTACTTTTATCCATTCTTTGCTATTTAGGCTGTTAATTGCTTGGTCGTATATATAAGGCTTTTCTTTGTTAATTAAGGTAGTAGATATATACGTTTTAAGATCGGGTAAGCCAGTATATTAAATATGGCCGGCTAGTAGAGCTATAGGATTGACCGCGTCGCGATCGTTTAAGTAAGGGTTTTAAGGTGTAGATTAAGGAGGAAAGGTAGATAGAAGGGCTATTAGTTTGTTGCCTATTTTATTATCCTAGTTGCTTAATAGCTTATTAATATTGTTAGCCTATTAGTTAAGGCTTTGGTCTGTACCTATAAGGCTTATAAGGAAGGTAGTAAGGTTGCTTAGTAGGTTAACTCTTAACATCTAGCGGCCTGATTGAGTAGCAGTTATAGTGAGGTTTTTAGGTAGAGACTTAAGCCTATGGGGTAAGCTATTGCAACCTTCCTTCTGATTAATTCTTTATTATCTTTTTCTTAATAGAGGCTTCGGCTAAGGAGTAGTAGTGTTTTCCCTCCCTTGCTTATTAGACAAGTTAACGGATTCTTCCGTAAATATAGTAGTAGTTTTTGAGCTAATATTACCTTTATAGATTTTAATGTCTTTAAGATACTTAATTTTCTGTTTATCTGGTAGCTAAATATAATAGATTATCTTGCCGTTATAGCTAATTAGAATACCCTTTTTTGCTTAAGAAGCAAACCTAGCTAATTTTACGCGATCTTTTTTGGCTATAAGGAAGTAGACGGTAGATCCTAGAGCCCTCAGATAGTATACTAATAGAGGTTTGCCCTTAAGCTTTTTATAAGGTAATATACCATTAAGAAGAGCTCTTATAGGGCGTCTGTTTTTAATATATATAGCTGTAAGGAGTATATCGGGCCATAGAAAATCTAGTATATTGCTAGCGAGGATTATTAAGCGGGTAATCTTGGTGGAGGTTCGCTGCGAGTACTCTACTACTCCGTTCTCTTCCTAAGCGTGTAAGGCGGCAGGTTTAAATTCTATACCTAGATTGTCCATCTAGGTGGTTGCTTTCTTACTACAGAGCTCTGCTCTATAGTTGGTATAAATTCTAGTAATTTTAAGATCGAATTTGGTATGGATCTAATTATAGTACCTCTATAAAGTACTAAACCACTCGTCCTTTATATAGACGGTGTAGACTATAGTAAACCTTATATAGTTATTAGTAAAAGATACATAGTATCCTTCGCCTTTAAAGCTAATGGGGGTAATAGGTCCCACTAGATCTATATAGACAAATCAAAACGATTATATAGCTTGTTTCTAAGGCGTTCTATTATACCTCTTTCTGGCTTTAAATTAAGCGTAGGGCTTACAGTATTTATTACTAATGTTGTTAAACTTAATACTAAGTTTACTTAGGTAGCGTTTGAGGTTACTGTAGTTAAGGTAGCTAAATTGGTAATGCTAAATAGGTAGGCTTTTGTCGTTTTTAATTGTCTAGAGGATTAATTCTAATAAGTAGCTATGCTGCCAAATTGGGTAGAGTTATTGAACTTTAGGTGCGTATCCTATTACCTTATTATTACATTTAAGTTTATAAGTCTTGTTATTAAAGAAGACGCCTATTTCCTTAAGTCGGCTTCCAGATAGTAGGTTTGCTAGTAAATGTGGTATGTAAAGAATATTGTGTAGAGTAAGCGTACTTCCATGACTTTTATTAGGGAGTGCGGTTTGTATAGAGATAGATTCTTTACCTACTGATTAAGCTCTATAGGGACCAACTATATCTAATAAGGTGTTGTTACTAACATAGTTAAAGAGAAGTTTATAATTCTTATAGTAGTGGACAGTAGCAGCAGTATTATAGATAAAGTTATACCTGCTTAGTTAGGCTTATACTACCGCTGCTATAAGCTTGCGTTATAGATTTACTTTATTTTTAACTTAATTAGAGTGTTTATTAAGCTAAATAGGCGGCCTAGTCCTCTACTTCTTCCTTGCACGGATTCTATTACCAATTCTCTATAGTATGTTTTTTGGGTTTCTCTCCTAGTAGTCTTCTTCAGAATGCGTAGTTCTGTTATACTTTATATAGTTAGGGTGCTTATACGTTCCTACTAGTGCAATCTTTCTCTTTATAGACGTTCTGTTATTTAAATATGCTATTAATGTAGTAGAAGCTTCTTAAATAAGCTCGCTATTAAAGATAATAAGTTCCTTACCTAAGGCTTATAGGTTGGTATTTTTCTGCGTCTAATTTGTTTGTTAAATTATTTTAAACTAAGTATAGTTGGTAGAGCTAACTCTGTGTAGAAGGGCCGCTTAGGCAAGGATTTTGTAGTTAATAGGTTGGTCTATTTTAATAAGGCGATTAAGGTTTAATGTAATATAGGAGACAAACTCCTCTATGTTCTTAAAATCTTAAACGCGTTTGGTAAAGAAGGTAGCTATAATATTAGTAACAGCTGCTAGATTAAGATCCTTAAAGTGTTCTTTTAGAGCCTTTTATTTTTTAAGCGCTTATCTAGTATTTAATATAAACGGCTTATAGATATCGCTAATGTTCCGGTTAATAAAACCGGCTGCGTAGGCTAGCTGTTCCTTATATTTCTCCTGTTCTTTTACTAAGTTAGCTAGCTTAATTTTTAGCTATTTGATAGTGAAGCCTAAGTCTACCCATTTCTCTTTAATTAACTTAATTATAGGAAGAAGCCGTAGTGGGTTATTAAGAACTTACTTAATATTTTTAGATCGGAGGTAGTTTTATATGTTAATACTAAATATTAGCTAGTCTTTCCGTCTAACGAGCTTTTGGATAGAGGCTTGGGCGGTATATTTGTTGCTTATATTAATAAGGCTTATAGGTGGTTTATAGTAGGCAGTCTGTAGGCCTTATTATAACAACATTATTAGATTTATTTCCTTTGTAAGGAGTGTATATATGGTATAAGTTTTAACTTAATATATTTCTTAGCCGGTATAGGCAGTTCTAATAAGCTTCTTCTAATCTGCTACTAATATGGTTATTATAAGGCTTTATTCTCAAAACTCTATTATTTTATAATAATAATAGTAAGGTTATCTACTAAATGTAAGGTATCCTCCTAAGCCTTTAGTGCCGCCGTTTATTACAGGCTGTGTTAGGCTTATCCTTAGTAGAATCCTCTTATCACATTTGGCGTAGAGTCCATCGTTAGCAGCTACATAGCCGCTCATTATAGGTTTTTGGCGTCATAAGTTAGTTAAATATTTAACAACTTTTTAACGCCTATACGGTGATATTGTAATAGCAATTATCGTGAATAATAAAGCAATTAGGTTTAGCTTATTAGGCGTAAACCCGGGCTTATAACCTATTAAAATGAGGTTATTGGGGCTAAAACTCTGTGCATTGCTTATTTTCTATATATCCGTGGCCTTTGTAGCTGCGCCTTGACCACCCACCCTTTGGGTGGGTGGTAGATATCCAAATCGCCAGGATAGCTTAATCGCCAGGGTTTAAAAGAATCAATTATATAGCACCACTATAGTAATAATTACAAGTCTTCCTGCTGCTTACGCGCTTTATCCCATTTACTATATTCATCCTTAGAGTTATTAGGAGTCTTAGGCTCTGGTGTTAATATTTTAGCCCGCTTTTTACGCTTATTTACGAGCTTCTTTTTATCAGCTACCTTTCTCTTTTTAGCCAGTGAACGACCTTCTGCAACTATAATTACCCTAAACTTCTGTATAACCTTTCTAGCGTTAGCCTTCTGCTTTTAGCGTCGCTTATTCTTAGCCTTAGTCTCTTTTAGCTGCTATTTAAGAGATCTAAATGCCTGAAGCTAAATCTCTGCCCTATATATATATTTCTGTATAGCCTTATTTAGGTCCTTATTCTCCTGCTCCTCCCAATTCTGCCTAATATATAAAGCTAGGTCGCTTATCTGCCTAAGTGTTTTCGGTGTTATAATATTAATGGTTATTATCTATGGGTCCTTCTCTGGTGTAGCCTTAGGTGGTAGAGGTAGTTTACTAAGCACCTTCTCTAGGTTAAATAGGTAAAGGCTAGTCTCTGCAAATACCGCTTTAATTGTTGCCTTCTTAAATATACGCTTTCGTACATTAGGAATAAGGTGAAGAAATTCCATCTTATCGATCTTAAATGCGCTAGTGCGGTAAGCCTGGTTTACGGCCTTGCCGTACCAGTGCTTAAATGGCTGAAAGACAACTACATTAAGCGGCTACATCTTATGCGTAAGATGCGAGGGAAAGCAGGCCAGCAAGATCTTCTAGTTAATGCAGTATTACGTAAATTCTAGTGTCTTGTAAGAGCCGTGGCCGTTAAGAATAAGGAGCCTATATACACCCTTTATCCTCCCTGCGTATAAAGATTAAAGTGTTTAATCCATTTAAGCGCAATCTTGTTGTTTGTATACGCCGTATTACTAATACCAATAGTATAGCTATTAGGAATTGTTGTCTCCGAGTACTAGCGCATCTAGTGGGTCTTGCCTTTGAAGATAATAAGAGGTGGGATAACGTGGCTGTCTATATAAATTGTCTCTATAACCGTAATAGATTTATGGCTAAACGCCTTGCCTGCCTTATACCGTACTGCCTTATTATAAATAATAAGTACCTTCTCTTTCTTGCCTTGTCCTATACGTACACCTGATTCGTCCATATTATATATATCTTTATGCTGTACCGCGTACTTCTTAATGTCTTTCCCTAACGCGTCGAACTACTCTTTTATAAGAACAGGATCTTTAGCGGCCTGCCTCTTTGCCTCTTTAGGTACTTCAGTCTTAAGTGTAATCTTTCGGCGCTTGTAGAATTGTGTAGCCCATTTAGTACCACAGGTACGTGGTGGTTTGGTAGGATCTGTATAACGGTCAACAAGAATACAATTAACGAATCGTTTAAGCAGAGAAATGCTAGGGCGTTGCCTAATATCGTTTAGCTGTGTAATCTATAGCATAATGCCTTCTTCTTTGGTATTGCTGAGTAGCCTATTCGTTGTAGGTTGATCTGATCAAGACGTTCGTCCAGCGACGCGATTCTTGACGCGACCGTATAAGTCAGGATTTTCACGCGTTGCCTCTGCAATTGAGGGATATTCGCCGTTGTGGATGGCTTGAGCAAGGCAAGCGACCTGGTTTTCAGTAGATAGATAATCACTCATATTGGTGGTTGTGTAGTAAATTAATAATTAAGAAAATTGATCAATTATGGCGATTGAGCTGTCCTGGCGATTTGGATGTCCACCACCCACCCGAAGGGTGGGTGGTCAAGGCGCAGCTACGAAGGCCACGGATAGGTGGTTGAAGAGATTTCAAGGAACTTCGACCTGTGGTTGAAGTTCTCTGATTGGTTAGATTCCTGCCAAGAGGTTCTCCCAAGTCTTATTACGTGATATCGTTGCGGGCTTGTTTTCTAACAACCTGAGTATGATCTATCACATCACAAAGGCTGCTAATGTGTTCGGAGAATTTCTCGCGAGAAGAGCCCAGATAGATACTGTTTGAACATGTCGAGTTCGCGTTCGCCGTTTTGTTTGGTGTCCTGTTCTAAGTCTCATTGGGCCACAATCTAGGTCCAGGACCTCTAGAAGTTCCCTGTTCTGTCACAACTTGATTCACTACCATCCTCTCCGATCCGATCCGTTCGTTCGTTCGTTCCATGCTAGAATTAAACGAAATTTATTTCTCGGAGACACCGAAGCTGGGGAAACAGTTTCAAGGAGGTGTACGGCATCACGGAGAAGTTCTCCAACAAAGCGACTTTGAAACGAAGAGATGAGTCACCGGCAGTTGACAGAATTGGGAGAAAGCTCCCTTCATTTGAGCATCCGGACACTAATTTCTACCCATCCAAGAAACTAGCAAAAACCATAACCCCCGTAACGCTTCTGCTCTAGTAACGATCGTGTTGTTGAAGACCACCCAAATAACCATGAGTAATGGAATGCCTAGTCTCGTACCCCTCATAGATAGATGGTCTATGACTAAAATCTTTTTCATGTGTAGCAGTTCCCACTGCTACACTGACTCTTAAGTTTGGCAACGAAGCAAGTGGTACTTCCTCTCCTCCCTTCTATAATTGATGTTATCATACCAGTATTTCTGCAAAGAAGCGAAGAGAGAGAAAAAAAGGGGGGGTGGTGGTGCTCTCCTTACCTTGAAAACCTTCCACGTCAAGCGCCCCTCTAGGAAATTCACCATCCCATCTTCCCCACCTATACCCTCCGGGGCCATGGTATCCACGGGCCACGAATCATCCCCAGCGATTTTGACTAGAAATGAAGTAATCGGAATCTGGGCAGTCGAGAGTGTTTCCTCGGCTTGCTGGACGGCGCAATTAGCGCAACGAGTGTTTGTGCCTTGAGGACCTGTTGCAGTCGAGAAATTGTAGACGCTGCCGATGAAGGAAGTCCCATCCAATGATGGAGGCTGAATTAGGTCTGGAGTTGAGTGTAGAGGGGTTTGGATCGGGTGTGTAGGGGTTTGGATCGGGTGTGTAGGAATTTGGGTTGAGTGTGTAGGAGTTTCGTCTGGGCGTTGTCGGCGTAGGTAGAGTTGTATTTTGTATGGTAAGCCGCCGAGGTCGTATCTTTGGGAGAAATGTCAGCTTGTCTCGGATCAAGATGCAGGGTAGGGCCAGTGAAGGAGGTGTTACGCACTTTCCATAGCGGACATTGATGACATAGTCATGATGCACAATGATGTTCTTGCCCAGGTCGGAACGATTTGGCACTAGGCCACCCCAAGCAGTTTTACTCTTCTTGCAGCTATCCGAGATATCGTCTGCAGTCACCCTGTACAATTTGGCAATGTCGGTATAGATAGATAGTAGGTACTCCGTCGTGGTTCTGTACTGCCAGGGTTGCAATTCTGGATACGAATACCCGAACTGCATCCATTCTCGAACAGTGTCAGGAGTGTAGTAGGTGCCCGAGATGTTCGGCCGGAATGGGGCGAGTTGGGTGCATTGAGTATCTGGGTTACCAGTAGGAATAGACCACTAGACTCCCAGATTAGCCATTTCGAAGTTTTCGTCTCGTACATAGAATGGCCAAGGGGGGCAAGAAAAGCCCAAAATAATAGAGCTGAAAGGAGCAAGGATATATTTCGTATGAAAATGGATAGTCATTCCTTACCGTTCCGTTGTCCCTGAGGACTTTGGCTACCCGAAACCATTTTTTGGCGTATAGAGTTTGCCAGATAGCATAGAGACGATCAATGTTACTATTGCAATCATTTTCACGTTAGCCGAAATACATCGTAAGGCGCATTTTGTAATGCAGAACCAGCACATACCAGTGATGAAGAAAGAAGATAGGGTCATAAGCAGCAACGGGAACATCACCCATCTGTCCAGCATCCCCACCAACCCAGTTGTGGACGTTATTGTGGATATACTCGCAATTGAGATAGCCCAAAGGGTCAGCATCACTGGGGTCCATGTTCGTGGTAGCAAAAACCTCATAGGGAACATCGTAAGTGAGAAGCCTGTATACTGATTCCTGGAGGGTTGGATCGTCATTATTTTGGCTATACCAGTCATGGTTCCTGATATTTTTGGCTACTTGAGCGTTGTCGACGGTGCCTGCTTGAAAAGCGGTAGCATCCGAACTGAAAGTCGGAGGGCATCTCCCAGTAGCAACCGGAAGCTCCCACTGTCCACGATGTCAGTAAGATGTCAGATTTTGTATTAGAAATACTTGCAGGAACTCCGTCAGCAGATATGAGGGCGTAGGTTTGATTCGAAGCGGGCCCCATGGTCCCAAAAGTTTTCCCTTGAGGCAGGTTGTATTGATACAAGGCGTTCTTGATCTTGGCGGTTCCAAATCTGGTGGATACCTCAATTTCTTGATCCTGAGCAAGAAGGGGAACTTCATTGTTGACAGCCCAGTCCCAGTATGGAAGTCGCCATGCTTTAGCAGCAGCCTTAAGCGAGTCTTGGGTTGTTTCATCGGTTGGCATTTGGTTGGGAATGATTTCATTGACCATGATCTCGTAAATACGTTGCTACTCATTTTAATCAGCCCGTTCACAGCTCCATAGTAAGTGCAGGATCCGTACCTCAAATAGAACAACATAGGGACGATGCCAGGAAGGAAATAGGCTGCTGTTATGGGTGCAATACCCCAGCATTGGGACGGATTGTGGCAAGGTCGACTCGTTCCAGGGCATGTACGGCATACCATGAATACCTATTCTGATCAGTCATGCGATACTTAGAAGAGAAGGTCTAAAGAACACACCGGCAGTCTGCCAGTAAGAATCGCGATCCAAGGGGTCCATATCAACATAGAACCTCAAGGCAAGATTGAACAAGTTTTTCTGATCAGTATGAACTTGTTCCTGTGACTTTGTCCAGGCATTGCATTCCAGGCGGATAGGAACTTCTCCTTTCTTACCAGGCTTAGTCGGAATGCCTGTGATGGCGTAGGGAAGGTTGATGGGGGTGGCCATTGTAGTCGTTGGAAGGGAAGGCTTGTGCGGGTAATTGATTGAATCTCCAAGATATATTGAATGAAGAAAAGATGAAATTGGAGAAAGAGGTTGGGGGGAGGAAAACAAGAAGTCCGCCACGGTGGGTGCAGGACGAGTCAATATATACTGCACCTGGCATTATGCGTGGACAGGATGGACAGATTGGAGTGTGAACAAAGTGGAGAAGACGGACAGAATGGAGAGTCTGGATAGGATGGAGAGTCTGGATAGGATGGAGAGTCTGGATAGGATGGAGAGTCTGGATAGGATGGAGAGTCTGGATAGGATGGAGAGTCTGGATAGGATGGAGAGTCTGGATAGGATGGAGAAGATGGATAGGATGGAGAGTCTGGATAGAATGGAGAAGATGGAAATGATGGTCTAACTTAGCGTCTTAGCGTCTGCGCTAAGGTGAAAATTTTTCATAAAGTGGAGAAAATGGAGAATCTGGACAACATGGAGAGCATGGAGCAGATAGCGTGATCGGGGCTAAAATGAGAGGATGGAGAATATGGACAACATGGACAGCATAAGGTTGGTGGCGCGGCTAAACGGCAATAAAAATTAGTGGAGCGGTCCGACGTTAACCTACCAGCAATACGGAGGTGCGTTGCAAAAGTCTTCGCCGCCCCTTATTGGGCGGTCTTATGGGCGGTAACCCCCTAAGGTTGGTAGGGCAACGGG
>Ga0307507_10000878_pt1 | contig 66820 bp, 27 predicted proteins | sample 7_EM_MG_FD_207223 | JGI IMG/M metagenome (GOLD analysis project Ga0307507, IMG submission 207223) | Populus trichocarpa ectomycorrhiza microbial communities from riparian zone in the Pacific Northwest, United States - 7_EM | ecosystem: Host-associated > Plants > Roots > Unclassified | place... | reverse complement strand
TCAACTCCTTCATCACACCGACACCAGCGCCACTAAAATCGCACAATCGCATAAACGATAGTCTATGGCTCCTCCAAAGCTTCAATAATATGGTCTTCTATCAGATCGCGACCAGGGCCCAGGCCCTAGCTATAAAGGCCATGGGAGCTACCTTAAATTAAATCGAAAATATCACTAAAATTAAACGTCGAGGCCTTCAGTATTTATTCCAAAAAGCCATCAATCGCGGCTGGAATCCTACTACAAATCCTCTTATAATTAACGGCTACGTTATCAACGCTCCTTATCCTGGCAGAAAAACTAAATATACACACGAATTTGAGCAGCGAATTCTTAAGAAGGTCACCTCCAATCAATATGGTAGAGAGAAGTCCTGCGCCTATATTGCTGCCGAATGCGGCTGCTCTACTTAAACAGTCTGGCGAGTTCTTCGGCGTTATAGATATCACAAGACTAAGCCTATACGAAAGCCCGGCCTTACACCAGCTATAAAGGAAGCTCGCTATCAGTTCGCTTTACGGTATCAGAATTAGACAATTAAGGATTGGAAGGCTGTTATTTGGAGTAATAAGACGGGCGTTGTTCTGGGCTATAGAAGAGGTGGATATAGGCTCTGGCGTTTAGCTAAAGAAAAAGTTAATAAACAGTCTATTTGACCTCGCTGGCAGAAGGCCTTTAAGTTTATGTTCTAGGGCTGCTTCTTATATAATCGGAAGGGTCCTTGCCATATATGGAAGAAGGAGACTGCAGCGGAAAAGAAGGCGGTAAAGAAGGACCTTTAGAAAATTAATGACGCAATTAAGCCAGAGCTTTGTTAGGCGTGGGCGCTTACTACTAGTATAAGTTAACTAGGCCTTAAAAATAAGCTAGGAAGGAAGCCATTATTCCACCTTACTAAGGACACAGGTACTTTTCAGCGAAATAGCAAGAAGGGAGGTATTAATTAGTACCGCTATTTTATAAATATCCTTCTTCCAAAACTTATTCCATTCACAATTAAGTACCAGATTAATTACCCAGACATAATTATATAAGAGGATAAAGCTACACCTTATACGTCAAAGCACTAGTAGATCTACTTCAACGCGGCAAATATTTAGCGACTACTCTAGCCTAGCAATTTACCTAATTTAAATATAATTGAGCCCTGCTGGAATTATATAAAGCGAGTTACTATACAGAAGGGAGCACTATAAACCCGCGCGGAAGCTGAACGAGCATGGCGGAAGGCGTAGGAGGAGCTTAAGCAGTGGCGAATTCAGGCTTGGATAGAGCAAATTCCACGTCATATACAAGAGGTTATCCGCTGCAGAGAAGGCAACGAATATCGTGAGGGAGCAGCTGATTGTACCCAAGACTGGAAGGCGTTAAAAAGGTAGGATCGTTATCGTCATCAGGTTATTGCTTATATGCGGCAGTAGGTGCTTATTAAGCTAAACAGGCTTAATTAGAATAAGCAGACGCTTTTAAAGCCTCAGCCGCCAAAGCTTCCACCGCTTATGCAGATGGGTCCTCATCTACCGCATAAATTCGTTAACTTAGAGCCTCTGCAAGACAATCAAGATCCGAAGATTTGGCGACAACGTTGACCTAAATAGGCACTACTTAAACCGCCTACTAGCTTAAAGACTTCCTCCCACAAGGCTCTGCTACCTATTAATCCTCCTCCTCCTCCTACTCCTCAATCAATCCAAAATCAGCTAAATATAAAGGGAAGAAACTTGACAAAGCCAACGTTTAAAGTCAGCTTTATAGAGCTTTATACTAGGCAGCAGCAGTAGCAGCAGGGGCAGCAGCAGGGTTCAAATGGGCACAACAATCAATACTATAAGGCAGCGGATATTTAATGGGTTACAATTAACCAATCTACAAAGTGGGCAAAGAAGGGTCAAGGCGGAAGCCCTGCGGAAGGCTCTACTAGAAGCTCTAGAGGTTCTACGGAAGGCTCTGCTAGAGGCTCCAGAGGCTCTGCAGGTAGCTCTGCGGAAGGCTCTGTAGGTAGCTCTGCGGCAGGCTCTGCTGGTAGCTCTGCTGGTAGCTCTGCTGGAGGCTCTAGAGACTCTGCGGAAGGCTCTGCTAGTAGCTCTACTGGCAATCTGCGCCAAGCAGAGCGTCCTGCAGAGCGTCCTCCAGAATACATTCAACACTAAGACTCTATATAAAAGCTTGCCAAGAAGGCAGAATCGAGGCCTTAAATCAAGGGCGTAGAGGACTCCGCTTAAGCAGTAGAGGCCTCCGCCCAAGCAGTAGAGGCCTCAGCGGAGTCATCGCAGGGTAGGAAGCTGCGCCTGCGCAGTCGCCGTTACCTTCCAAATAGCTAGTTTATTAATCAATTAATCAATTATCTATATATTGCCTTTTATTTAAAGCTTCAGGAACGAATTTAATGCGTCTATTGTTAAAATTCATATTCTGCCGGTGGGCGGTAAGTCAATTTTCCTAATTAGGAAGGTGTAAATTTAGATATTAGCGACCTCTGTAGGTATATGGGTATAATCTTGTGGTTCTAATAGTACTTAATAAAGTCAACGTTAATATAGCTGCTATGGCCGTCTATAACTAGTAGTTAATAGCCAATTAATTTACTGTTTCTTCCTTTTTTTACTGCCTTTGCTGCCATCCTCTGCTATACCTTAGTTTGCTAGGTATAGTGCTTAAAGTACCGTAGCCATTTTAGTCCAATTTCCTGATTTAACTAGCCATTCTTACTAATGCTAATAGTGTAGTTGCTAAGAGCTTTGTAAGCTTCCTCCTATATTCTCTTAGTATGTACATAGCCTTTAAAGACAATAAAAGGTGGTATAGTTGTCCCTACCATACTAATGCAATTAATTTATGAGACCTACTCCCTAGAGCTGTTGACTGTCTTAAAATTAGTAGCTCTGCCTTATAATATTACCACCTTAGCGCTATATGTATAACCTATTAAGGTACCAGTTTCATCTATATTCTAGGTATTATTGTCTTTAACATTATACTAGGTCTTTGTATTAGAGTAGTTGGTAAAGAACTTTGTAATAAGGGCAATATTATCACCGGCTATGGCTCGTTCTTAGTTAATTAACCGTATATAGCAGATTTGAAGCTTGTCTTATTATTTTAGGAAGTAACGGACCTAGTTTCTGCCTAGTGGTTGAATCTTATGGTACTAAGGGAGGTAGGAGTGTTCGCGGCGTAGGATAATATTGGCTATTGTCCGGATTGTATATAGTCGACAAGGAAATCTAGCATTTATAAGATATATATAGTGCCGAACAATTGCCGCTTTGCCAGCTAGTGTAATGCGATATTGGTTAATATGGGCAATTTAATGAGATTCGTGTTTGCCTTAGAGGCGTCTTTAAAAGGTAGAGGGAGTAACTTTATAGGCCTTCGCGTAGGCTTCTGGGCTGTAATAGAAGCCGCTAATTCGCCAGGCAGTTAGAGCAGCTTATAGACGGTCTTCTGCACCTAGTGCATGAGGTTTAGAGGGCATAGCTGTTGCTTAGTAAGGTAGAAAAGTAGGTTAAAAGTTGATGTTTAAGCTCGGAGGCGGCAGTATTTTACGTTAGGAAATTAACTAGCTTAAAAAGGAAGGCGGTCTACTAGCTTGAGCAAAACCCAGTACCCGTGCAAAACCCCGTACACCACGTTATATATTATTAATATTTACCGGATCTATAGCGCTCCTAAGTTTATTATCTCCAATTATAGACCCTAGTTTATATTAAACTTTTAGGACAAATTCTACTATATCCTTAGGATTAAGATTAAGCTCTCTACTATATTTTACCCCTAAACTAATAACTAAACCAAGATTGTAAACTAGTACCTTAACTAGCGACTTTACCTCTTTGTTAACTACTACTAGGATAACTAGTTGGAACTACTGCTTATAATAGACTACGCACAGCTTACGCTCCCTTATAATAGTATAGGAATATTACTATTTAAGTTACTCTATAGATATAAGCTATAAACATCTTTTAATTGGAGGACCCGTTCTCCATTTAGATCGCTGCTACCTGTTAGCAAAGAAGCCAAACAAGAAATTGACAGGAATGCTCTCACTGGGCAAGCCATAGGTTTTCACACTTTCGGCTAAGCGGATAGAGGGCATTGTAAACGCTTTTCCGGCCGTGGAGTCTTTGGCCGCGCTGGATCCGATAAGCCATCTTTGCAAGCATAACTAGCTGGATACACGCGGGAGGGAAGATAGAGAGTGAGACAGAGACGACACAATATTTTATAAATAAATATTGGGTCTAAATTAGCCTATAACCCCCCACAGCCGTGCTTATTTTCGCTAAAAAAAAAAAAAGGTGGTTGTTGAGGAATGTCTTGGCGTCTGGCAATGGCATCCGATGCAGGTGGGAAGTGTCGTGTTATCCTTCGATCTTCTCCTCCGGTTCACTCTAATTTTCACATGAGTGACATGACAGCTTCTTCGTGGCGAGATAAGATTTGACCGCGTGTATCTCGCACCTCGCAATAAAGAGATATGTCCGGCCAAGCGTTGGGACGCTACCATGTAAACTTGGTTGTCAAACACACAGACCAGCCAATTCCCCCGCCACCAGTCATGAACTTTGATCTTTGGCAGAGCCGAAAAACAAGCATGCGTCTGACCTGCATCTGGCCGTTTACATCACCACTGCCTACAAAAAGAGTAATTCTAGGGCTAGCTGGATCCACACGAGACAGCATTCCATGAAATCGAGATGCACCATGTCCGAAACACCAATGACGGAGGAGTGTGAGCTGTGTAAAACGGGCACGAGCAAGGCCTTCAAGTTGGCACTGGGATCTGAAGGCGCACACGGCGCACGATCGGCGGCAGCATTCGTGGCGTTCCGAACAAGCGCGGCGACCAGGATGGCGGACAGGTTTTGCAAGGTTTTGCGAGGCTTTATGGCGATGCCGCGCACCCAGTGGTAGGTCGCTTTCGTGGGGTGCAACTATGGAGAAGTTGCGTCAGACTGCAGGGTCGGGTGGCTTGCAACTCGCCAGGATGTCAAGGTCTCTCAACTTCAAACCGGTTCCTGTCCTCAAGCACTTTTCTCTTTACACGCTGCTCTTCTTACTCCTGTACTTTTCCAATCCAATTCGCCATAATCCCGCACCCCTCACACTTTTCACGCTCTTCATATTCTAGCAGTTTCGCACTTCACACTCTCATCTAATTACATTATCTCGTCACATCCATCATCCGCGTTATCAGCAGACATGGCCGACAAGACGATTGAGGAGCGGCAGTCTTCGCTAGGAGCCGAGGGTCAAGCCTCAGGTAGCGCATCCATTGGAGGGAGCGGGAGTCTCAATTCCCAGAGTTCGAGTAAGAAAACCACCGAGAAAAAGACCCCAAAGAAGTTGGGCAACAAGAAGCCGCAACAACAACCCACACCCGAACCCACTCCCGAGGTTGAGAGTGAAGGCGAGGCTGAAGCCATTGGCAACGCAGGAGTTCATGGCGACGCCGAGTCCTCTGATCTCGAACCAGAACCCCCAGTTAAGAAAGCCGTGTCCCGACGCCGTCAGTCCCGCGGCCGTGGCCGAAAAGGTGGTCCCGACTACAGCGATGCTGAGTCCGCCACGCGATCCGATGTGTCCGCGACCGGCGGCCGACGCAACCGCCAGCGCCAGAGGGCGGCGAAGAGAGGCGGAGGTCTTGACGGCATCACCGAGAACGTTCCCGGTGGAGATCTCGTCAACGGTGCTGGCAACATGGTACAGAACACGGCGGGCAATGCCGTCAACTCGGTCGGCAACACGGCAGGACAGGCCCCGGGCGGCCTGACTAGCGGCGGGAAGCAGGAGGATGACGGTAAAGACAAGAGCGAGCAGCTGAGGCTGAGGCTGGAGCTCAACCTGGACATTGAAATCCAGCTGAAGGCTAAGATTCATGGTGATCTCACGTTGGGCTTACTGTAAGTGCAGCAAATTGAGTTTCAGATGAAACAGGCTGACCTCGATTAGCAACTAAACAACCACCGGCGACGAGCTTTTATATCCAACGCAGCTTTCAAGATGGCGCGGTCAAATTTATTGTTCGGTGATGTCAGGGTTAATCACATTGGATCTGTAGTGTTGAGACGGCGTTTGGATTCCCTTAGTGTTATTGTTATTATTACTATTATTATTACCTTTACAGCATTGTGTGCATATAAAAGCTATCCAGCATCTCAAAAAAGTCAATCGCGGTGTACTCTGTAAAATGGCAATGTGTCCTGAGCTGTAAAAATAATAATTGGGAAAATGTTGCAGGAGGTTCTTTCCTGCGGGGCTGGGCCAGCAGCGGCATGGGAGCTCGGACAGCTTCGCCTTCGCCCAGATGCAGCAAGACTGGAGCATGATTTCTTGTTGACGTAAGTTGTGTAAAATTTACCACGGTCCCCGACAGTTCTCCACAAATATCGTTGCCTCTTTTGGTGTCGAGTTGGCCGTTCTTGACTCCTGCTTGTCCCACAGTCGTAATCCTTGGCCTGTGACGTCAATAATCGACGATCCAAGTTTCGCGAGGTGTTCGTGTATCCCGATACGGCCTGCTCCCAGCGCCCGTATGCCACCACCCCAATCCACCAATCCACCTCGTCCATCAATCTTGTTTTTGGTACCCGCCGGCCCAACATGACCCTGGCCTTGGTGCTCTCCCCTTCTTTGACCATGTTCTCCTTCAAACCCTCACTACTCATATCTCATCTACCCTCACCATCACTCCTTTCCCTCGCCATAGACCCTATTGCCCATCCTCTATAACCTCTCATCTCTGAATTTCGATACTATACCTTTGATTCACCACCATCCTCATCTTCTCATCTCACTACCGTCAACATGGCCCAATCCGATTCAGAACCCCAGGCTCGCACCATGATGCAACAGGAGAAGCTGGAGAATGCCAAAAAGCAAGCACGACGCGAAGCTGGCCTCCAGTCAAACCGATCCCGCTCGCAGTCCCGCCGTGACCGCCGGCGACGCATTCTCAAGGGCATCGAGGAGGGCAAATACATGAAGACAGCCAGCCTGGAAGCTCTCGAAGAGGCCGACGCCAACAACGAACTCAATTCCATGCAGGCATTTGAGCGCATCGGGCCCGATAGCACCTCCATGGACGGCCCCGTCACCAAGGCTCGAGCGCTGCGAGGCGAGATCCCCATGCGCGGCACCGATCCGAATCAGCCGTATCGGATGGATCCACAGCAGGCGAAGAAGGGCACGTTGGATGATCAGGAGGGACTGAAGCTGAAGCTGGAAGCTAATCTCGAGGTCGAGATTGAGCTCAAAGCGAGTATCCGAGGCGACTTAACACTCTCGTTATTGTGAGTTAACCAAAAAAAAGCCTTCATTGTACCCCCAGGCCGATAGCAGGCTGATTGCTTAATGGCAGAGAATAACAAGGCTTAGTGCATAACCGGCGCGGGTCGACTCCGAACGAATCCAGGACTAGACTTTGTAAACGACAAACTGCAGCAGTACTGGACGGTTGTTTGAGTTCCTTTTTTTTTTCTTTTTCTTTTTGCCGAAAGTGCCGTTCACGATTCTTGAATCTGGAAGTTGTGCGTCTTAGGGCGTTTGGAATTGAAGTGCTTTTGCTTGATGGTTGGCATTTCTGGGTAAATAATTCAAGACAACAACCGCTTCTATGGTCATGACAACATACTTATCCTCTTTCCTTCCACGTGCCAAAACCCCGCGCCACATGCGTTGCCATTCCCGCATCAGTAATCGTATTAAAACCTAGCCCAGCATCCCGACCTTGGCCAGTGCAGCACCGCTCGAAGCTCTGAATCCAGATGCAGCCGCGCCCGCCAGCTCAACGCCTCTTGGCCCCAAACCAGCCCCTACTGCCCTGACGGTGTAGACGAATTCTCCACGCAAAATCGTTAAGGTCCAGTGCGGTTGCATCGTCTTCCAGCTCGGTTCCTATCCGCATCTCGGATACTACATCCGCAAACCGCCCGAAACAAGCTCCCGCCATATCAGAGTCGCGACGCGGTGCACTCCCTTGCCGCACCAGTGCCCCACAACTACCACCACCACCATTATCATCCCAGCCCGCCCAAAACCCGCACCAGCACCAGCACCTAGGACCCAACAGCACCACCCCTCGACTCCCCCGCCGCCGCCACCGCCGCTGCCACCGCACCCGCACGCCCAATCGACCCAGCGCCCCTCGCCGGCGTCCCCGCGCGGCGAGGGTTGTCCGGATGGCTGCTGGTGGGAAGGCGCAGGGGTCGCGTCGACTGGAATCGGTGGAGGTGGGTGAGGAGGTGAAGCTGTGGGATGAGGGGATTGGGGGGGATGGGACTGCGTTGATAGAGGATGTAGAGCATGAAGAGGAAGAGCAAGAATTTGATGGTGAAAGAAAAATTAAAACAATTAACAATAATCCCACTACATTAAAAGAAGAGGTAAGAGAATACTCCTACAGAATTAAATCTCCTTGTTAGAAATGGGAGACCTTTTGGATTGATCAGCTGGAGCATCTAGAATGATATCATCACTTGTTCGTAGTCTAAACCGGAGACGTCTCCGCTAAAGAAGCCAAAACGTGTCACAGCAACTTTCAAGCCGTCGTACTGTTCGGGTCTACCTGTCACATAAACCTGTTTTCGCCCTCCCAAGCAAGCTGCAGTTGTCCCTTTCCCTCACAATTCTATGTCATCTCTTATCCTAAGATCTCACTAGTTCTATTTGGGAGTCAGATAAGGTTTTAGGTCCCGATTTGGTTGGGCAAATGCAGGGTGTAAACGGAATTAAACAAGGTCCTTGGATCTGTGGATATATTTCTTGCTTGCTATTCTTGAGAAGTATGCGGATGATCGATATGCTCTACCATCCTATCGGCGCGGTTCCAAGTAAATGACGGTCTGACCACAAACAGATCAGCGCTAGAGCCAATCTGTATATACTCCTCCCTCATCTCCTAAAACTATTGAAGGGAAACCTGTATTGCAACACTTATGTCGTGTGCGAATCTGGACTCTTGTAGCGAACTAGCACTCCAGAGGATAAAGCCTCGTCGTCATGTTTATGAACCTTGATACAATATTCTTCTTAAATCGCGCGCCCGGCCGTCTGTGTCTAATCCAAATTTTACAGCACAGCTCTCCAATTTTCTTCACCAATCCCTTCCGTTACTTCGCGTAGCGGTCTATCAGATCCTACCTCCTCCAGCAGCCGCAAGTCACTCCAATGGGGTAAGTCTCGACTCCACTCTTTCTTATCGACCACCCAGCCTTTTCTACGTGTAGTTAATCTCTATCGACAGAGACGTGCAAGAGCAAAACCGTGTACGCACCGAAGACAGCTTGTCTGATATCGAATCCTCCCCGGTCCCCACAAACACCCGTAAACCTGCGAAACTTGCGCTGCAAAAGCAAAGGCCCCCCAAAGTAGGAATGGATGCAGCGGAATTAAATGCTATGAACGAAGGGCTACCGTCTACCAACCGTGGTAGAAGAATTGTACCCGTCCATCAATCTCGAATTGCAGATCGACCGCCGAAAGTAGGAGAGAAGGACAGCAGCTTGAAGATTAAGATTGAGCTAGATCTTGAAGTGGAGGTAGAGATCTACGCGAGAGTCAAGGGAGATGTTACAATTGGGCTGATGTAATGTTCAGGTTGAGATCTACGCAAGAGTTAAAGGAGACGTTACAATTGGATTATTGTGAGATGTGAGTTGGATCTCAACCTTGCGAACAGTATTAGTAATATAATACAGTACAATATAGCACGAACTGAATCTGTTGTCTGGTGTTCTAGGTCATAGCAGGTCCCTACTGGTCTCATCACCCCAGAATGCATTGCTATGGTGTAGCAGTTGCCAAATTCTAGAAATGAATTCCTTATCCCACAGTCTAGCCGGTGCTACCACAACTGAGAATTGTTACTGTTATTCGTGTTTTATAGTGTTGGGATGACCCTACTGGCGGTGTCTGAGATCCCGATTGGATGCTGAAACTTGTATACTAACATCATATGTTGCGCCTCTTCAAGAGTAATTCATATCATATCAATCGATTTTTTTGGTCCGCTACCAAATAAGCGAGTAATTATAGCTAAAATATTAACTACTAACGTTCTTAGCTTCCTACTAATTAGGTATCTCTTTTCTACTTTCTCTATTTATACTTCTTCTTATATAAAATACTACCCGTGGCGTTTTGATTTTCGTTAACTCAACCAGTGTGGTTTTGGATGATGCGAATAAGCAAGCATAAAATATCCTTATCCAATAGAAAATGCATAAAATATCGCAATCGATAAGGATAAAAGTGCCCGTGCAAAGCTTTTCCACCCTAACTAGGTAGAATAGGACTCTACGGCTCTAGCAGAATTTGGCAGATATTACGGATATTGCGGATATTGCAGATATTTTGTGGATATTGCGGATATTGCGGATATTGCGGATATTGTGGATATTGCAGATATCACGGATATTGCGGATATTACAGCAGGAATATATAAGGTATTATGGGGTCCTTATCCACCTCTCCCCTAACTATATAATAGCTAAATACTTAAAGAAAAAGCCCCTATCTCTCTTATAATTCTTCTCTAATGCCAATTCTTTAAACACTCTGTTTTCTTAAGAGTTTTAGAATCTATTTGCATTCTATCCCATAATACTATATAACATCCTCCTAAAAAGACTCTCTCTGGGTTATTGCTTATTACTAGAATTAAGAGAATTTTAATTGCCATAAGCGAGAGCCATGGCCAGCGCTTTTATTATTATTCTTAAGACCACCACTAAAGCGCAGTTATTAAATTTTTATACAGTGTCTTAGAGATTAAGTCCTTATACTTATCCTAACTTTTTAGTTAAAATACTATACTATTAAGATCCTCGGCAATCTTATTAAATTTGTTAAGGTCTTAAGCTAAAGCTAGCTTTTTATACAATAACATACTTCTGGGTGTAGAACTTCTATTCTAATATCTCTTCTAAAGCTCTTTAGCGCTATTAAGTATAGGCTTACGCCCTATCGTTTTCTTACTACCTAGTAGTTGTTAGCAACCTAGTATCTTACTAGGAAGCTGTAAATCCCTAATTTAGGGATTTATAAACTACTAGGACATAGCTACTAGTACATATTAAGCTGCCTAGAAAGGATTCATGTATATAGAACTATAGCGCCATAGCCTAGAGGCTGCATGCGCAGTATTGTACGTAGTATAATACAACGGATAAAAATAAAAAAAAGGCTTACGCCACTTCTTCTTCTAAACCTACTTAATATATCTTGTATAATAGGCTAGGTAAAGAATAAGTGCAGTAGTATAAAGGGGCGAGTTATCTATTTTATGGTAATACCTATTAAAGGTATTCTAGGCATTTTTAATGCGTTTAAAGAACTCCTTATTAGATATATACTCCTTCTATTATATAATATTAGCTAAATTAAGAAGTAGAAAAGGGAGATAGACTAACCTAAGATTTATTAAGGTGTTTAATTATAGCATTTATTGTAAAAAGTATATCCCTAAATATTGCTTTATGTCCTTAGCATTTTAAGGTTGCCTAGTGGAATATTTAAAGATATTTTTTATTGTATAAAGAGCCTCCTAGTCCTTTAGACTAAGATAGTCCTTTTTAAGCGTATTAAGGGTAGACTCTTTCTAAATTGCTACGCTAAGTATAAGATACCAGCTATTCCATCTTATATAATTATTAAGTGGAATTCTTCTCCTTATAAGACTTTTAAACTCCCTTATATAATTAGCTAAGCTATAGGTATATATGGTAATATTATAAAGCTTTCCAAATATACCAAGTTTCTAAAATATATTACTCTTCTCTTACTCCTCTTTTAGATCTAAATCTTTTCCTTCTTTATATAACTTAATATTATTAAGATTGATTAAGTTTTTAAAAAGAAAAGCCTATATAGCAAGGTTTAGAATATAACCCTAATTGTTAGTCACACAGGGTGACTCACCAATAACGACTACTTGAGTAGGTTACAGTGATGTTGGTTAATAACTTCTTTTATTGGAATGAGGAAGGGCGAGGAGCTTAAGACTCCTCACCACGCTAGTGCCGCGGCGTCACGTGACAACCGCTTGCCTAATTCCCGACACTGGCAACTCTTCTTTTGTGGTTGCCATCTATATACAAATACTGCTTAACTAGCGTAACAAATATCGATCCTCCTTACTTACTATTGCCACTGTAATATAAGTCTTACTGTCCTAAAATTTACCTCTTAGCACGTAGTGCTTTCTTACTTGGAGTCGCGGGTGGATATTATATTAGGGCCGCTAAGGCGCTAATTATAAGCAAGCTAATAGCGATTTTCCGTGCCGGGCATGGAAAATCCTAATTGGCTGCTCTTAAATTGCTATATCTCCTACTCCCTTTTAACCCAACCTTTAACTTATATATGTAGAGTATTTGTGTTAACAAATGTCTCTAGTGCCTTATTTGGGTTTGCCTTCGTCATTACATCTACCAGGTTATCTTGGCTATTAATTTACTAGATCTTAAAGAGTTCTTAATGCTTATAGGATTGCTAAAGTGCCATAATATTAATTATAAGACGCTTCTCCTTTGTGGTACTAAGCTTAACTAAACACTTGTAGAGGGAATATAAGTTAGTGCATACGATTATAGGGATAATAGGGAGTTTAAGTTGATCTATAATTATCTTTAGGGTAGTTCCAATTGTAATTGCCATATTAACTCCGCTAACTATTCCATATATCTCTAATACTAGAACGCTTTGGGTAACACGCTTGCTCTTAGTTAAGCTTTAATAGATAAGATTGCCGTAGATTATAAAGTCATTCTCTCCAGTAGATTTGTTCGCGATAATGATTTTATATCCTAGCTAGGAGCTAAAATCTTTATTATTTATAAACGATCCATTAATAAATACAAAGAGCTTAGCGGTAGGAAGATTAATAGGCACATAGAGTAGTCCCTAATTAAGATGGTTTATTTGCTAGGAAAGACGCTTATTTAAGGCAAGGATGTTATCCTTAGTTAGTTCCTAGTATTAAGCGGCAATAGAGAGATCAAATAAAGCCTTAGGTTAATAGATAGAAGCAACATAAGCTCCGCAAGCGCGTTACTCCATATATCCTTGCTTTAGAGAATTAACGTTAATAACATTAATCTTCTTGCCTTAATCTTTCTGGCGTAAAGCAATAGAATCCTTGTTTAGGGAGAGGATGCATCCATTAAAAAGTAATGGTGTTGTTAAATTAAGCTTTTCCTTTAGCTTTGCTATAAGATTTACCTTTACTAGCTTATCTTCTTTAAGAGCTAAGAATTGGTCGTCTTCTAAGATAATTGTATTATTAGTTTGCATGCCAACGATTCCGAATGGAGTTCCTATAGTTGTAATAAGGAAGTAGGGATTAAATATAGAAGTAGTTATTAAGAGCTTCTCTTTGTGGTGCTTGCTATAAGTAGCCCACTAATAAGTTCCTGCCTCTGCGATTCTATATAATGGCTTAAATACAACCATAATTATATCTTTAGGATATTAGTAGCGAATTTGCTCTAGAAGATATGCCAGTATTAAGCGCTAAAGGCGCGTCTTTAATTGGGTATAGGCCTAAATAATATCTTATAAATAAACCGCTATTCTATTCTTTATTAAGGAGGGAGCTAGCGCAATAATAACTTGCTAACTAGCTTATTAAATTATAGGGGATTGCGTAAGAATTACTTCCTTACTATTATTATTATAACCTTAAATAACTAGTCTCGACTTCTTAAATGGGGTGTTAGTAGCTTTGCCCTTAATTTTATTAACTATTCTTAACTTAAAGATGCAAACTCTATTAAACTTAGTAGGGTTATACTTCTTAAATTTAAAAACTCCTCTTGTAATAAGACCGTTAATCTCCTACTTATTAGATGCTTGGAAAGGAGCTCCTAAAGTTATAATACAGCCTTCCTTTTAAAGCTGTTTTGCGAGCTTAAAGTCAGCCTTCTCTTTAGCTGTTATAAAGGCCATTAATAACTCGTCTCTACTCTTAATAGCGGTAACAAATTGCTCTTTAAAATTAATAAGGTATTGGCGATTTCGTGATCCCTTTGGGCGACCTCTACCGCGTTATAGTTATAGCATATCTGCTATAATTGCATTAGGATTATAGTCGCCTTCTAGAGTACGTTAATTATAGTTCTTCTCTAGGGTATCCTCTAGGGCATTCTATAAAGGCTCGGAACTATTATTTTTATAATAGGGCTTAATAACGGTTAAGCGGAATTAAGTAGGTCTATAGGGCATCTAAAGAGTATAAGTCTGACCATTAATTACAATAAGTTTATGTAGGCCTGACTATCCTCCCTTTTTACGCTATACGCGTACCTTAGATTGGAGTAGCAGATTGAGCGTAGTTAAGGTATTTGGGCTATTTCTTATTCCTAGTGCGTCGTTAACCTAGCGTGTGGCATAGAGACGTCGCACCTCTTTTATTGCTTTGCGAATAGCCTCCGCTTATTGCGTAACAGATAGGGATGGTAGAGAATTATTAGTTATTTAAGGGTAGGCGCTAAAGACTAGTAATGTAGGTACGAGCCTATCTAGGCTAGCGGAATTATTAACAGCCTTAACAGCTATCTATAAGATAAGCTCTTCGCTAGCACCCTCTAGTTCTAAAGAAATAATCTTATATACTTGTTATAATGGCGTATAATATCATTCTACTTTTCTAATACTATTATGTGCCTTAATAGGGACTTCCTTAACCTTAATTTCTATTGCCTTCACCTATTGCTGAAACTCTATAGATAAAAAGTTTCTTCCTATATTATAAATGACTTAATTAGGGGGTCCTAGGTAGATATTAATCTAGTATAATTAAAGAGTATCCTATGCGTTCCTAGCTGATATATCCTTTAGGAAATGTGCGGCTTAGAAGGAGGTTAAGAGGTTAATAACTTAGAGTACTAGCTTGCCGCTAAGATATATAATGTCAATAATGATATAGAAGTTGAAGTTATAGTTATCTTTAAGGGTGAACTTAAATCGGCTAGGGGACTTCTGGTTCATTTAGCAGTAATAGTAGTACTTTATAAGATGCTTAATCGTCTTAGCCTTAACTTTATAACCTGCTTGCTAAAGAACCCTAAGCAATCTATAAACTAATAGGTGACCAAAGTGATGGTGTAGTTGACGTAACTCTAACTTAGTTAAATGGCTTTAAGCAACGCTCCTTTCTAGCTATTAAAGGAGCAACCAAGGGTAACCCTACTTGCGTACAACGGGCACCCAATTCTCTCCCTAAATAAGCATATTTTTAAGGTTATTGAGCTTAACGCCTAACTTATCCATATCTTGGATGCAGAATAGAAATAGGGTGTTCGCGGGAATAATATAGAAAGTGATATATTCTAACGGAGTTTGGACCTTGATTATACTAAAAGAGATTATAGTACCCTTGCTAAAGCGAATTGTATATTGGCCTGCCGTTAATTAGTTAATTTAAATAGAGCTATTAAGCTGCTAAAGAGCTCAAACTTGAGGTTCTCCTACTATAGATACTCCTGCAGCTCTAGTATCTGGTATAATACTATAGAAGACGTTTGCCAAGTATCTATTATTAAAGGAGAACGCGGAACTTTTTTTTGGCTTATTAAAGATATCTAACTTTGTAACAGAATAGAGTGTAGATTGGTTATTAAGGATAGTAATAGTTTGTGTGCTATTTACCTTACTATACTTAGTGAAGTATTGGTTAGAAAAGTAGTCCTTAATTTCTATATCTATAAGGAGCTGTTTGGCCTTATTAACCTTACCCTTAAGATCTTCTTCGCCTTTATATTAAACTAGGAAGCTTTGGAAGTAGGCTATAGTAACCTTATAATTTCTAACATTTTGTGCGCTCTGGCGAAACTTATTATATGCCTCCTTTTGTCTATTAAGAGGGTGCCTAGTTAACTAGCAATTTAGCTTCTTACAAATATAGCATTTCTTCTATTAATTGTTTTAAGATAAACCTCCACAAGGACCTCCATAATTGCTTTATAGTTAACGTTGATTATACCCTCTACCGTATCCCCTACCCCGGCCACTATATGTTTAATTAGTCCAGTTATAATTGTGTTAGTTAGTTAGGTCGATTAAAGTAGGTTAGGGTTAAGCGTTAAATTGCTATACTTCTTAAAAGCGCAGAGCGGTACTAATAGAGGATCTTAATTAAGCACACACTCCTTTATAAGTATTTGTAGGATTAAAGAGGGCAAGGTTGCATTCTTTAATACCTTAGTATACGCTAATAACTTAATTGCGTAGGCTAAAGTCCTCTTAATATAATTCGGATAAACCACACTAAATTATCTAAAGTCGATTAAAGAGCTTTTGAAAATAGTTAAGTTAAGAGGCATCTAAGTTTATAGCAATAATTCTTAGGAAGGTAGTCTCTCTCCACTCTAACATATACTGCTGCTTATTCTCTTCTGTTTTAAAGTGGCATCTTATCTTATATATTATTTAGTTAAAATTATATCCTTTTCCTACTAAACGATTATAATAGAAGGTACTGGCGTGGCCCTTAAGCATAACGGAATAAGCGTTATAATATTGGTTAGGTTCCAGTCTAACCTTCTAGTAATAGTTATAGAAGATACACAGCTTTGAATTAAGGATATTATATAGTTCCCCGCTAAACCTCTTCTCCTAGTCCGAATAGAGTTTTATAAGCTCTATAAGCATTTTTAAGGTGCCTCTAAGCGGTGTTAGGCCACGTTAAAATTGCATTAGAGATTAAGGTGGGGATTGCTTTATAGGCTATAGTGGAGATGCAGAGCTTAATAAAATATAGCGTAGTACCTAATCTTCCTGTGGCAGAGTTTAAAGGTTATTAAATCGCGAAGTAAGGGGGTCTTGCGCTTGCTCTTAGGGGGCAGTAGTTAAAGTTATAGGTTAAATTGGTAGGAGTGATGGGTATGGCATATAAGAACTTATACCTAGAGCAATGGAATTAGAACGTGTCTCTATTAGTGTATTATTTGGATTCTATTATAAGTTAAGCTTCTTTATATTACGTAGTTGGTGCTTAATCTCTTATAGAGTCCATTTATGCTCTTTTTTTGCGTTAATAACTTGCTCCTAAATATTATTTCTAATAGTGTCTCCATCTATAGGGATAAATACTCTATTCTCCTAAAGGAAGTTACGGAAGTCTTATACAATATTCTTCTTCGCGAGGGCCTATGTTTCCTTTATCTATCCAACAAAGTCCTCCTTTATGCAATACTATAGCATAATATCGTTGTATTCGCTATCTATGTATTATGCTATACAGTATAGTAAGAATCCGTTTAGGTCCTGTTACTTGGCGTTTATAGGGTCAATGTCTTTATCCTATATCTCTGGGTTAATGTCGTTCTTATACTTCTTTAGGTAGGTTAACGCCATAATAGGAGTAGAATTGACGGGGTGTCGTACGTCGAAGGTAGGTAGGATTTTCGGCTTTATAGGATCTCATAGGTTTGCTGTTAAAAGGTAGGCAATTTAAGGCGTAGTTGACGCGTTTTAGACATTAACTTAGGACCCTAGGTTTAGTAACACTTCTGACCTAAAGTACTTAACTAAATCTTCGTAAACGCGATTGTTCTGCGTAATAAACGCAACTTGGTATCTCCTAGTACTCAGTGATACTTCTATTACTGGTTTTCCGCAAGCCTAAGGTAGCATAGTATTGCCGGAAACCCCTGCACAAGATTGTCTCTTCTGTCGATAACCTAGCTACTCTATAGTTGACTATGTGTTCAACCACTAATCAGTGTTGGTTACATAGGGTGACTTACCAATAACGACTACTTGAGTAGGTTATAGTGATGTTGGTTAATAACTTCTTTTATTAGAATGAGGAAGGGCGAGGAGCTTAAGACTCCTCGCTACGCTAGTGCCGCGGCGTTACGTGACGACCGCTTGCCTAATTCCCGACACTAATAGTGGATCTGTTGGTGGATAGAATTCTATTTAATTCTCTCTTCTTAGAGAAGCTAGTTGCTTATTATATAACAAAGCTTATTATTTGTAGTATAGTTATTAGATATAACAGCACCTAGCTTTTATATAATCCTATAGTCCTTAAGCACTAAAAGGAGAGTATTCTATTGCTTATCCCTGCTATAAGAGGCTACTATATAAAGGCCAAGGAGAGCGTTTATAAGCTTTTTTAACTATTAATAAAATGGCCATAAATTGCAAGGAGAAGGTAATTATTTAGAGAAGTCTAGATATTAATGGAGAGATAAATACTTATTAGTGCAGACTATAGCCTCTTTTATATAATATCCTTTTATAATAGCTATAAGTTATAGATCTTTTTACTAACTGCTAAATAGGCTGTAGTTATATAGCTATCTACTTTAGGATTAATTAACTATAAAAGGACATAAAATTCTAGCCACTTAACCATCCAAAATGGTAAGTTTTATATAACAATTAATATAATAAGGGCCTTATTAATAACTTCCTTATTTAGGACCACTTAGAGTACTTCTAAATCTAGGTCTTTGATTGGACTCCCTATCCACATCCTCACCTTATACTACTACTCTAATAGTTTTTAAACTTTTGGAGCTCTTGCTGCACCCGGCCCAAAAAGACTAAACCAACTAAAAGAACCCTAAAAAACACCCTGATAATCCCCTGAGATGCATACATCACAGAGAAGGCACAGGTGGAACGATAGTGGTACGCAGTCACGCGTGACCGCCAGACCTATACCTAATAATGGCCCCCCACAACAACAATAAGGACGGGCGAATACCATACTAGAAAGCGGAAATACCCTAATTAAGAAGGCATCTGACAAAATACAAAGCCTTTTAGATGTGTCTAGTATCTGGAACTGTGGGGGAGTATCTGTTAGCTATTACGAACTAATACAGCTAGTAGAATGGCTCCAGTCTAGCGAACCTTAGGCGCCCCTCTAGTAAACCCTTAATTAAATCCTCTAACGGCTAAACAAAATTAAAGATAAATAAAAACCCCCCCTATAGGCGAACTGTACCTGGGCTGCTGTAGCTGCGCTCCTATAGTATAGGGAACCTACCCCCCTAAAGATAATAACTGGGTATATAATCATAATATGACCAAATATAGAAAAGGTAGAGGAACTTAGGGGACAATTAGAAATAGAAGTTCTTATGGAGATTCGCAAGGAGGTCTATGATGCCGTTGCAGTCCAACACCTTAGGAGTGAAGACATTAGAGTTACCCTAAAGGACTAATAGGTAAAGGAACGGGCCGTAAGGGCAGGGGATAGGCTAGGAGAGCGTATTGGTATAAAAGTGCTTTATAAAGATTACCTAGTTGAAGTCCTGTCGGTTTCTATAAGCCTTAAGGTAGAAAGGAGATGCTAGGCGGATAATACAGCAATTATATAGAAGATAGTAAAACAAACGGAACGCCTTATACCAGGACTTGTAATTACCCGGATCTAATAGCTTTAATAGGAAAATATAAACTAAGCATATAATGAGAATAATGAGAGGATATAAGGGGTGCTAGAGACTCGCTAAGGAAACAACAGACGAATATATAGCTCCCTTATTGTCAGCGTACATACACCAGGAATGCAAAAACTCCTTATCCAAAAAGGAATAATTATAAATGGCCTTATATACAACACAAGGCTCTATAACCACAAACTATACCTGGAATGATATTATCGCTGCGCATAATGGGGACACACCCAATTTACATACGCAGCATAGGTGTGCTGCGGCTACTGTGCAGGCCCCTATGATATAAGACAATGTACAAATTAAGACTAAATAAAATGCGTGAACTGTCACTGAAGCACACATAAGGCATAGGAGAGAGAAGACTGCATTAAATACAGGAGATGGAAGGAAAGGGCTTAACAGCTGTGGGAATAACTGCACGCTAGGTTATACAAATGAAAACAACAGGCGATAAGCTAGGGGGACGTAGGTGTCTTCCTAGCGTTTCCTACCTTTAATACTAGGGGGCTAAGCTAGCTATCCCAAGCCTTAACGGGCCAAAAGTGACGCTGTGTGATATTACCAGACCGAATAGGGATATAAGGGATATATGGGACATAAGGGAGAGGACGCCCGGTAGGAAGACCCCTATGGACGGCTATAGCAAGTTTAAGGCTGGGATAATTAAGAATTAGATTTAACGCGGTAAATATAATATATGCAGCTGGCTTATAAGGGGCATATAGCCAACTGGCAAGAATGGGGGAAGAACTGGAGGCAATAACAGATTTAGATTTAGAAAGGCTAGTAGGAACATAAGATATAGGAATGGAAAGCTCTATATAAAATAAGTAGTGGCCAGGGAGCAAACACAGGAGATGGAAGTTCTGAATATTTTAGAGAAAGTGGAAACAGAAGAAGTGAGGAGCGAAGGAGAGGCAAAGGACCCCCGCTGGGGGTCTGCCACTTGACCATTATATAGTATAACTGCGGTAATACAAACCACCGTCTAGCAAGGCCCCTACTAGACAGTCTAGACCCAGAGAAACACCATATTCTTGCTATATAAGAGCTGTATTATAATACCTATATATAATTAACATACTGCCCCTAAGGATTCTAGCTCCTATATGAACTAAAAGCAGCTATATACGTATGCTTTATAATTAGCAAAAATATCAGCCTTACCTTATGGTCATAGCAGGCAGTTAACCTAGATATTGCAGTTATAACCATCTAGACATATAGGGGACTAGTATAAATCATTAATGTCTATAACCCTAGGGTTAAAGGGGTAGCATAGATAGAGAATATTATATCTGTAATAAGCTTGCTAGAAACTGAACACGTGAAGTCTATTTTACTAGGAGATATGAACCTCCACTACCTATGGTAGGGGGGCATCCATATTGCTGCTGATTGATAGGCAGAGTGCCTACTAAGAGCTATAGATAACAGGGGCCTTAAGCTAGCTACCCCCCTAGGTGCAATTATATGGCAACGGGGCACCGCTAAAAGTATAATTAACCTTATGATTATGGACAAAAACCTATACCAGAGACTTAAAAGGTGCTCCCCTAAAGAAGAATAGGCACTTACCTTAGACTATATCCCTATCCAGATACAACTAAATCTGGACATTAAGGCGTAACTAAATGGTAAAAGATATGCAATAAGGAAGCTTAATATAGATAGCTTTCTTAATATAATTAAACAATAACTTTAAAACCTAGAAGAAATCCACCTAATACCAAATAAGCGAGGCTTATTAGCTACCCTTGAGGAAATTGATTAAAGACTAGAAAGGATCTAGGCAGTAATTAAAAGTGGGCTAAAAGAGCACTGCCCGATTTCAAAACTAGGCCCCTACATGTGACACGCATGGTCCGTATAGTGCGCGGCCCTTATAGCTGGCCAATAACAAGCAAGGAGGAAATATATAAGCAGCCACAATTCTAAGGATAAGAGATGATATAAAGATATAAGAAACCAACTAAAGAATACCCTAAGAAAAGAAGCAAGGAATAACTGGAGACAGTTTATAAATGAATACACTACTAACCTGAGTCTCCCCTATAATAAGGGCCTTTAGACCATAGTAAAATGGGTAAAGAAAAAGGCGGGACACCTAGTAGAAGATCTATACCTACCACCCTTATGAAGAGTAGGCGAACTATAGGCTATAAGCAATAATAATGAGAAGGTAAAGATCCTTATAGAAAGATTTTTCCCTTAACTGGCTCTAGTAGACCTTAGCGACATTACTGGTAAAACACTGGTAACTTGCCTAAGGGTCAACAGCGATATAATAACTAAAGAAATGGCTAGAACTATTAGCCGCCTCTTAAATAATATAGCATTAGGATTAGATAGGATTCTAAACGAAGCCCTAAAGACCTGTGGACCACTTATAGCACCTTGGCTTGCAGACATAGCCAGAGCATGCTTTGTAATAAGCTACTACCTGTGACTTAGAAGATCCATGACAATGGTCGTCTTATAAAAAGAAGGCAAAGTAGACTACTTAATCCCAGGAAGCTACCGCCCTATTACCTTAGAAAACACCCTAAGCAAGATCTTAGAAAAGGTTATAGCAGACTATATAGTAGATACGGTAGAGGAACATACCCTACTACCACAAAGCTAAATGGGGGCAAGAAAGAATTGCTTAACACTATTAGCACTTACACTACTTGCTGCTACCATTAAAACTGCATAGGCTATGCGAAAGGACTTCGTAGTATTAATGCTTAGTCTAGATATTAGCGGCGCCTACGACAATATACCCTATAAGCGTCTCCTATACATTCTTAGGGCAAAGGGCTTCCTAGAATGGATTATTTAGTTTGTTTAAGGATTTATAGGCCAGAAAGAAATATTACTGGTCTTTAGCGGATACCAGAGCCTCTCTATTACAGTTGTAACAGGAATACTATAAGGATTACCTCTGTCGCCTATACTCTTCCTCTTTTTTATAAGCAACCTGCTTAACACCTTTAAGGAAGGGGCGACCCAGGGGATAGGCTTTGTTGATGACATAAACCTAATTATATATAGGCTAACAGCCGCAGAGAACTGTAGGACACTAGAGAAAGCCTATAATACCTGTATAGAATGGGCAAGATGATATAGAGTCTAATTCTCACCAGAGAAATACTAGCTAATTTATTTTATAAGAAAATGTAACTAATCTGCAGATCTTTAGTATATAATCCATATCTAAGGCTTTAGGGGTTAACCGGTTTAAGGCCTAAGGGTATTAGGAGTGTGGGTAGATAGTAAGTTCTAGTGGAGCGTATATACAGCGCAAGCGGCCTGTAAGGGCTAAGCATAGTATATTGCTATATCCAGGATTGTTAATTCTATATGGGGTCTATGCTTCCAGAGGTTACGCCTACTATATACAGTAGTTGTCTGGCTAACTATAACGTATAGATCTAGTATTTGGGCCACTGGAGAAACTAAGAAAGGCCCCCCTAAATCACTCCTTAAACTACTCTAAAAGGTCTAAATAGCCTGCCTTAGGAGTATAATAGGCGGGTATAAGCGAACAGCTATAGCACTGCTTAAGAAGGAAGCCAATATTCCCCCCCTATAACTATATATTGAAGCTGATGCAATGCAAAGGGTGTAAAAGGAACGCAACTCTAACGTTATAAAGTATATCAAGACACGCCTAAACAAACTATGGAGGGACCCTAGGGTGCCCTATAGGAGAAGAAACTAACAACCCTAAAGTAGGGAAGATATATTAGGAAAATAGGTAGAGAAAGTAGAAGAAGAATGGTGCGGCGCTAGGGCCTAGGCCTATATAGAGGAGAAAGGGAGATGTGTAAGAGGCTAGTAAAGACAATAGTAAGGGAGAGAAAGGAGCTAAAGTAGAGCATAAAAGAGTACTGGAAAACCATCTACCGCAATATAATACTGGTTGGACCAACGCTGGAGAGATGAATAGGAGTTAAAGGTACAGAGGTAGGCTCAGGTAAGGGGAACCTAAGCTGTAGCATAGGTAATGCTATAGGAGGTAAATACCTAAGGGCTCTAAGAGGGCCTAACAAAGGCAGAAAATATAATGGCAACACTCTTAAGGACAGGAATAATAGGACTAAAAGATTAGCTTCACTAGGTGGGTGTCCCAGTGGGTAGCCCAAGGTGTAAATATGGCTGGCTAAGACAGACACTAAAACACGTAATACTGTTATGCCCCTTACGCACTGGCTAAGAAGCAATACTCTTAGCAGCTGGCATAGAAAATTATAATATACTGCTCTTAACACAGAAAGGCCTTAAGGCGGCTACCTAGTGGCTTATTGGCTAAAATATGCTAGACCAGTTCTGGGTTGCAAAGGAAATAGCAATAGAAGGCAAAGGGGTGAGTAACAGGCGCCCCCTAATAACTCTACAGGAGTAGAGTATAGTGTGTAATACTAGCGTGTCCGTAGGTTTGTTATAGCAGCAGTAGTTCCCAAGGAGGTCAAAAAGTAAGGTAGTAGAGCACTACTAGTGACTTGTAGGCGACTTATAAGCGAGCCCCAAAAGGCGGGGAGACGGATTATGGGGTTTTCTTAAATAGAGTTTTCTCCCCACATGTATATAAGGAGTAGTCCGCGTGGGCCTAACAGGGATCCGAATTGGACGTTAAGTAATGAATAATAATAATAAATCTAGGTCTTCTGTCTTATTTTAAGATAACGCTTTAAGGTAAAGGTCTTTTAATTAATTCTATATTGCTTCTTTTATATAACTAGTTTTAGGCTTAACTGTAATACTATGCTTTAACGCCAAGTGGTTTTAAAAGTTAGAAGTTAACTATATAGTGTATAACTCTATAGTGCAGTATTTACAATAGAATAAAAGACGGGCTTTTTTATTTTATATAGGCTTGTTACTGCCTACTAGATAGGTATGCTCCTATGTTAAAAGAGCTAAGCGACCTCTTATATTTTTTGATTTAGAGATATTAATAGAGTTAAGAGCTTCTAATTCCACTTCTAAAGCTATATTTATACAATAATAAAGAAGAAGAAGGCGACCAAATTTTTTTTAGGGTATGCCAAGACTTATCGCGATAAGGCTTATCCAAAACTATACTGAACTTAACTAATACTACCTAGCTAGCTAGGTGGCTGCCAGCATAGTACACAGCCCAGTAAAGAACCTAGAAAACAACTTTGGACTTTAAACCGTGATAATTATACCACAACCATAACTTCTAATCCTCTTGAAGATGAGGCTAAGGTCTAAAAGGCCTTTGCTGCCTATACAGCCTATAAGTTTCCTTCTATTGTGTTACGGGACACCTCCGTGACACCTTATACACGCCTACCTGTTTCCACCTGTTTCCACCAACGTAGCAAGAAGAGACCGACCGCGAGATGATAATCTGATGGCAATCTGCCGGCAATCTACGGCAATCTAACGGCAATCTGCTGCATTCTGCTATACTCTGCTAAGTCTACCAAATCCTGCCAAGTTCTGCTAGGACCGCTACTTAAATCCTATTCTGCTCCATGTATATATTAACTAAGCAACTAAACTAACAATATATACCCTTTCTTCCCGTTTCCTTACCTTCTCTCCTTATATAATGTCTTAACTTCAGGGTTGCAAATCAATCAACGAGACTTCAATATTGAGTTGAGTTGGGTGCCAAGACTCAATCAATTCAACCAACTGAGAGTTCGCTAGCTTGGCAATTCAATTAATTTGGAGCCTCCGATTGAGTTGAGTTGATTGATGAATATTGAAGCTTCAATGGTGCTAAGGTCATGGGATAGGGAAGGCGTTATCAATATGGTAGATGGGCAGTTAAAGCGGCCGGAAAGGGAAGAGACAATATCGATGGGTGGGAAGGAGTGTCAACGCTATGCCAAGACTCGTGATAGACCTATATTAAGAGCTGGGCGACAGGAAGGACAGTAGGAAATGATTTAGGCGTCGCTAGGTAGGTCATCCTACATTAGCTCTATGCCAAGAACTCGTGATAGTTGTTGACTACTACACCAGTTGAACTTAGTTGAATCAGTTGCCAAGACTTCAATATTGATTCAATCAATTCAATTAACTGAGCTCTCTGCTTACAAAGCTTTCAATTCAATCAATTTGAAGCCTCGGTTGAGTTGAGTTGATTGATTTGCAACCCTGCTTAACTTTATTACGCAGTTTATATACATAGCTTAATAATATCTACTTTGCTATATATTATTACCGCTTATACTTGCTCTATAATACTATATTGCGTAAACCTTATATACTACCCTTTAAAATATAGAATAACCCTAAAGCCCCTATAATAGCCACCAGCATTATATCCATACTTTAAAAATAATTAGTAGAGATATAGAAGTCCTTTATAGACGCCCTTATATAGAACTAAGCCACTTTAACTTAATAATAAGCTAAATAAGAGGTATAATACCTGTAAATAATTAAGGACCTCTAAGAAGAAGTCCGCACCCTTAAGATGCCTATAATAGGACCTTAAGACCAAACACCTTCTCTAAAGACGAACACGTAGGACAAGAGTCCTAAACCTATAGTAACTGTTTACCTTAATCTAACTACCGCACCGCAACAATCTAAACAACTACTAAACCCTCTAATATTTACTAGTAAATAATAAGAACTTTAATTATTTCTAAGTTAGCTTAAAAATAAGCTAACTAGTAATGCTAACTGCTACCTAACTAAAGCTAACCAACTCTCCTACGCCCTAAGTTAACTAAGAGGAGATATAGCTAACCTTATTAAACCCCTTTAACCAAACTTAGTATAAAGTCTAGTTATACTACTTAAAGCTATATACGGTAACCTAAACCGCTAAGCTACTGCTTAAAGAAAGATAAACTATATAACTTAAGAAATAAAAGGCTTCCTAGTATACTTCTTTAAATTTAACTGTTACGCAAAGAAAATAGGCTGGAATGACTCCATACTGGTTAACAGCCTTATTAAGTCCCTAAGCTCTAAATTAAAAACCTCCCTAATAGGTATAGACCTATTAGGAGCCCTTAACGCCTGCGTAAACGTTATTAATAAACGGTATAATAATATACTACGCCTAACACCCGCCCGCGAAGCCCTACTGCACGCGTCCACGTCACCGCGGGTGGAAATATCATCAGGAAATCGTTCCTTTTGATAGCCAAGTGCAGAGGCGATAGTAGAGAGCCGTCGCAGCGCGTGTAGCGCGCTGTCGTTGCGACTCTATGGTGTTGAGCCCGCGACGCGTACAAAGCATCCAAAGTATTGTACAACGCATCACCCTTAATAACACCAGGAGCCTTACTGCCTTCGCTTGGAGCTCTTATTCTACTATCTAGGGAGGCCTATTAAGGGAAACTAGGATACAAAAACCACCTAATATACGACTACCTGGCTTGTAGCTAGGCCCGAAACTGGCCTTATCTAGCTAGTTAACGTGGACGCGCCCTAGGCGTATAATAGGACACCCTTAGGCTTATACTAGCTCTAAGATTATAAAGGAACGCGGCGAGGGCGTAGGGAACCTCTTTTTATAAGAACTTATTAAGGTTAACGCGTTACAGAATTGTATAAAACTTGTTAAGGCCCTAAGGCCACCGCGAAGAACTTATTAAGGCCCTACCTAGAGAACTTATTAAGGCCCCTCTACGAGGGCCTATCTGATATCTAGTATACCTAGGTAACTTAAAAGAGGGTCTTAATAGGCGTGGTGCGCGCGACCTAGACGACAGCAACGCGCTGGCAACCTAATGGCTTAATAAGGTGGAAATACGGGCAAAACTCTAGGCAGCGGAAACATAGGCCAGCTTTAACTGTTGAATTGAGGCTATGGAGCTAAAAACTCTGTGTATTGCTTATTTTCTATATAGGTGGTTGAAGAGATTTCGAGGAACTTCAACCGACGGTCGAAGTTGTCTGATTGGTCAAATTCCTGCCAAGAGATGTCTCCCACAAGTCTCATTACGTGATATCGTTGCGGGCTTGTTTTCCAACACCCTCCCTTAAGCTCAGTCAACGATACCGCTATATACACTGTATATAAGGGTGTAGGGTTGCTTAATAAGGGTTACTAGAGTTTCTTTTGTGAAATATCTCTTAAAATTTTGGTAGTACCTCCCTATAGGTATTCTATATTGCCCATAGAGCTCTAGAGGCCCTGTAGCCTCGCCCTATATTTCTCCTAAAGTATGTCTATTTTTCCTACCGGTATAAGCCCTCCCTAATGTCGCGGCCGTTGGATTTAGGTAGTAGGTTTAGGTAGCAGGTTTAAGTGGTAGGTTTAAGTAGTAGGTTGGTAGATTAAGGTTAAGTTCTGTCGCTCGTTTTAAGGCCTTAAGGCGTCATTTAGTGTACTCTCTAAGAATCTACCAATCGTGTACTGATTTCCTATTAAGGCCTAGTATAGTTAATTGAGTTTCTATACCATCCGAAGGTGTTTAAGGAAGGCGTAGAACTAAGGACCCGCGAGAGGCTTAGTAAGGCCGTCGGCCGCTATATTAATTAAAGCAACGTATACGAGGTTAATTCTGTTACTGTTTATCTTATCTCTTACATAGTGAAACTAGATATTAATGTGCTTTATTTAATTATGCTAAACTGGATTTTTAGCCAATACTTTTGCAGCTTAGTTATTGGTTTTAATTAAGATTCTAGCAAACTATTCGCTCTAGTCTAGTATACCTAGTTTAGTAAGTAAAAGTTAAAGCCATGTAGCCTCTTTTACTATAGCCGTTAGAGCCGTGTACTCTGATTAACATATTAATAGTAAAACGGTAGCTTATAGCTTTAATTTCCATAAAATTGGTCCTCCGTTTAACATAAATATAAAGCCTAATATAGAGCGTTTTGTGGTTTTATCTCATCCCTAGTCAGCGTTACTAAAGCTAATTAGTGTAAGGTCTAGGTTCTTATTGCCTCTATAGGTAATTCCTCTATTAAGCAAGCTAGCTAGGTATTAAAGGATAAGTCTTACGGCCGTTATATGGGTAGAGGTAGGATTATAGGCGAAACGGCTCACCGTTAATACCGCAAAGGCGATATCTAGCCTTGTTTCTATTATAGGAAATATAACTAAACTAACCATACTCTAGTATCTTCTAACGTTGTCCTTACTAGTAGTTTCTTAATTGGCTACAAGCTTAATTGAGTGCTTTATAGGTACTGGTAAGGTATTAGCCTTTTATAATCTAAAACGTTTAAGAGCTTTAATAAGGTAGGCTTGCTATAAAAGTGTAATCTTCTTCTTTGTTTAATCTCTTGTAACTATTATGCCTAAGTAAAAGCTTATTGGCCTAAGATCTATCATTTAGAAGGCTGCCTTAAGCTCTGCTTTTACCTAATTAACTACCGCTATATCTTTGTGGATAATTTTAGTGTTATTAACGTAGGTAGAAATAATTAAACCTTTCCATCCTTTACTAGTGGCGAATATACTATAATCCACGTGTAGATGGTAAAGTCCAAGTTTTTCTAGTAGAAACTTTAAGAGCGTCTCATACTAGATTTAAGGTAACTATTTTAGTCCGTAGAGGGCCTTTTTAAGGCGGTAAACTTTGCCAGCTTCTTTATAACCTTTTAGCATAACAACGTAGAGTTCTTGATTAATTAGTCCATAGAGAAAGGCGGTTTTAATATCTATCTATTTAATTTTAAGGTCGTAGTAGGCAGCAATCGCGAATAGAGCCCTAAAAGCCATAGGTTTTACTACCGCAGCAAAGGTCTAGTTATAGTTGACACTATACTGCTGTAGATATCCCTTAACGACCCATCTAGCCTTATAGCGGAGGACCTCGCCGTTCTTTCCCTTTTTAACTTTAAACACCTATTTACCAGCGAGAGGCTTATAAGGAGGCTTAAGGGAGGCGAGGTTAATAAGCTCCCACATCTAGTTCTTAATTAGAGACCCTACCTCCTCTATTATTACTTTTATCCATTCTTCACTGTTTGGGCTGTTAATTGCTCAGTTGTACATATAAGGCTTATCTTTGTTAATTAAGGTAGTAGATATGTACGTTTCAAGATCAGGTAAGCCAGTATATTAAATATAGCCGGCTAGTAGAGCCATAGGATTAACCGTATCGCGATCGTTTAAGTAAGGGTTTTGAGGTGTAGATTATGGAGGAAAGGTAGATAAAAGGGCTATTAGTTTATTGCCTATTTTATCATCCCAGTTGCTTAGTAGCTTATTAATATTATCAGCCCATTAGTTAAGGCTTTGGTCTGTACCTGTAAGGCTTATAAAGAAGGCAGTAGGGTTACTTAATAGGTTAATTCTTAACGTCTAGCGGCCTGATCGAGTAGTGGTCATAGTGAGGTTTTTGGGCAGAGACTTAAGCCTATAGGGTAAACTATTGCGACCTTCCTTCTAATTAATTCTTCGTTGTCTTTTTCTTAATAGAGGCTTTAGCTAAGGAGTAGTAGTGTCTTCCCTCCCTTGCTTATTAGACGAGTTTATAGATTCTTCTATAAATATAGTGGCAGTCTTTAAACTAATATCACCTTTATAGATTTCAACGTCTTTAAGCCGCTTAATCTTCTGTTCATCTGGTAGCCAAACGCGATAGATTGTCTTACCATTATAGCCAATTAGAACACCCTTCTTTGCTTATAGAGTAAACCTAGCTGATTTTACGCGATCTTCTTTGGCTATAAGGGAATAGACGGTAGATCCTAGAGCCTTTAGGTAGTGTACTAAGGGAGGTTTACCCTTAAGCTTTTTATAAGGTGATATGCCATTAAGAGCTCTTATAGGGCGTCTGTTTTTAATATATATGGCTGCAAGAAGTACATTAGGCTATAGGAAGTCTGGTATATTACCTGTGAGGATTATTGAGCGGGTAATCTTAGTGGAGGTTTACTGCGAGCGCTCTGCTACTCCGTTCTCTTTTTAAGCGTATAAGGCGGCAGGTTCGAATTCTATACCTAGATCGTCTATCTAGGTAGTTGCTTTCTTGCTATAAAGCTCTGCTCTATAGTTGGTACGAATTCTGGCGATTTTAAGGTTGAATTTAGTGTGGATCTAGTTATAGTACCTCTGTAGAGTATTAAGCCACTCGTCCTTTGTACGGATGGTATAAATTATAGTAAACCTTATATAGTCGTCGGTAAAAGATACGTAGTATCTTTCGCCTTTAAAGCCAATGGGGGTAATAGGCCCCACTAGATCTATATGGATGAATTAAAACAGCCATGTAGCTTATTCTTGGGGTGTTTTATTATACCTCTTTTAGGCTTTAGATTAAGTATAAGGCTTATAGTGTTCATTACTAACGTCATTAAACTTAATGCCAAGTTTATTTAGGTAGCGTCTGAGGTCGCTATAGTTAAGGTGGCCAAATTGGTAATACCAAATAGGTAGACTTTTGTCGTTTTTAATAGTATAGAGGACCAATTCTAACTAGTAGTTATACTACCGAATTAGGTAGAGTCGTTAAATTTTAGGCGCGTATCCTATTACCTTATTATTATATTTAAGTTCATGAGTCTTATTGTTAAAGAAGACGCCCATTTCCTTAAGCCGGCTTCCAGATAGTAGGTTCACTGGTAAATATAGTACATAAAGAACATCGTGTAGAGTAAGCGTGCTTCCGTAGCTTCTATTAGGTAGTATAGTTTGTATAGAGACAGATCCTTTGCCTTCTGATTAAGTTCTATAGGGACCAACTATACCTAATGAGGTGTCGTTATTAACATAGTTAAAAAGAAGTTTACGGTTATTGCAGCAGTAGACGGTAGCGGCGGTATTATAGACAAAGTTGTGCCTACTTAGTCAAGCTTATACGACCGCTGCTGCAAGCTCTTATTATGGATTTGCGTCAAGCTTAGCTTAACTGGAGTGTTTATTAAGCTAGATAGGCGCTTAAGTCCTTTACTTCTTTCTTAAGCAGATCCTATTACCAATTTCTTTTAGAGTGTTGTCTGGCTTCCTCTCCTAGCAGTCTTCTTTGTAGTGCGTAGTTCTGTTATATCTTATGCAGTTAGGGTATTTGCATGTCCCAACTAGCGCTATTTTTCTCTTTATAGGCCCTCTATCATTTAATTGTACTACTAGTGTAGTAGAGACTTCCTAATTAAGCTCGCTATTAAAGATAATGAGTTCCTTGCCTAAGGCTTATGGGTCAGTATTTTCCCGCGTCCAATTTGTTTATTTTGTTGTTTTAAACTAAGCGTAGCTAGTAGATTTGACCCTATATAGGAGGGCCGCTTAGGCAAGGACCTCGTAGTTAATAGGTTGGTTCATTTTAATAAGACGATTAAGGTTTAATATAATATAGGAGACAAACTCCTTTACGTTCTTAAAGTCTTAAACGCATTTAGTAAAGAAGGTAGCTATAATATTAGTAACAGCTGCCGGATTAAGATCCTTAAAGCGTTCTTTTAACACTTTCTATTTTTTAAGCGCCTATCTGGTGTTTAATATAAATGGCTTATAGATATCACTAACGCTCTGGTTAATAAAACCGGCTATATAGGCTAGCTGTTTCTTGTGTTTCTCCCATTCCTTTACCAAGTTAGCTGGTTTAATTTTTAGCTATTTACTAGTAAAGCCTAAGTCCACCTATTTCTCCTTAATCAATTTGAGTGTAGAAAGAGGTTGTGGTAGATCGTTAAGGACCCACTTAATGTTCTTAGATTGGAGGTGGTTTTGTACATTAATACTAAACATCAGCCAGTCTTCCCGTCTAGCGAGCTTTCAAATAGAGACTTGGGCGGTATGTTCATCGCTCATATTAGCAGGGCTTTATATTGTAGGTAGTTTATAGTAGGTAGTCTATAGGCCTTGTTAAGACAATATTGTTAGATTAGTTTCCTTTTGTAAGGAGTATTTGTGTAGTATAGGTTTTGACTCAGTATGTTCCTTAGCTAGTATAGGCAGTTCTAATAAGCTTCTTCTAATCCGCCACTAATACGGTTATTATAGAGCTTTATTCTCGAAACTCTATCATTCTGTTTTAACAATAGTAAGGTTATCTACTGAATGAGAGGTCCTCCTAAGCCTCCAGTGCCGCGGTTTGATCATGGACTATGTTAGGCTCGTCCTCGGTAGGATTCTCTTGTGTATTTGGCGTAGAGTCCGTAGTTAGCAGCTACATAGCTGCTCGTTGTAGGTTTTTAGCATTGTAAGTTAGGTAAACGTTCACCGACTTTCTACGCCCGTGTGGTAATATTGCGATAGCAAATATCGTAACAATAATAAAGCAATTAGATTTAGCCCATTAGGCGCAAACCCGGGCTTATAACCTGTTGAATTAAGGCTATGGAGCTAAAAACTCTATGTATTGCTTATTTTCTATATAGGTGGTTGAAGAGATTTTGAGGAACTTTGACCGACGGTTAAAGTTGTCTGATTGGTCAAATTCCTGCCAAGAGATGTCTCCCACAAGTCTCATCACGTGATATCGTTGCGGGCTTGTTTTCCAACATTAACGGCCCCATAGTGTTTAACCTATAATTAACTTACAGGTAACTTACAGGAGGGTCTTAATAGGCGTAGTACACGCGACCTAACGCGTATATATAGGGGAGGCTGTAAGGAAACATAGACTAGTTAGATAAGGACTTAATAGTTAGAGATATAGGCCAGCTTATAGGAAGGGGGGATATAAGCTTAGTTAGTAGGAGAGGGGGGAGCAGGTCGCCCAGTATAGGACCTAGTCTATAGCCCCCTCCTGCAAGACATGGTCGGCCTATTATAAGGAGACTCTTATAGGCAACGCGAAACGGGAACCTCCTGCGAGGCGTAGTGTATAGTAGCCACTGCTGGCTCTAGGGACTTTACCCCTTAGCTAGGCTTTAACCCCTAGTGCACCTGGTAGGTAGGCAGGATTATATCCTAGCTAGAGAGACTACTACAAGGCTTAAGAGAACGGATGCGCGTGTTGGTATATTAATAGACGGAACCGTTCGTCTCTAGGGCGGTATGCTGGTAAGATATGCTTAAGGAGCAAATAGGAGTTACTCAGGCGGAAGAGGTTTGGCTAGCCTTAACCGTGGAAGGTGCACCTAAGGCTTTCCATACTGCAGGATGCAGCCACAACGCCCTTATAGGATTACGCCAGTAGGCGCGTAAGATAGGAGTTGTGGCCCCTATAAATGGCAGCTTATGCCCGCGCTGGCGGAAATAATAAAGAGAAGCGTAAAACTAGAGGCTATGGAAGGCTCCTAAGCCGTACAAAAGCGTACCAACTCTAGGAGGAGACTCTTATATAGACCACTAGGGGGCAGACTAGTACTTAGGCTAATCCTATTATAAGATATCCAAAAAAAACTGGTAAGAACCCCCATATTAGGTAGTGGCAGCCAACTGCTTATAGAAAGCCCCCTAGGCCCTTAGGCCTAGAGGTTTAGGACCACTACTAGAAAACTGGGGTAGAGGCTTGGATAAGCAGGTATGTAGAACTCTACTATATAACTACCTGCCCTATAAGCCCTACGGCAGCTCTATATAGCCTGTGTTACTACTATAGCAAACTATAGAATATAATGCTGGTGGAAAAGCAAATCTAGAGACTACTTACTAGCTAGGTACTAATCTCTACAAAATGAGGCCCTAAAACTAGTTTTAGAAGCGTTTAGAGGGTCTCCTAGTCAAGCTATAGAGATTGAGGCCTCTATTCCTCCTCCTAGAATTAGATTTAAAAAACTTTGCAATAGCTATGTATTAAGAATCCTAAAATTTAAAGAAAACCACGCAATTAAGAAAGTTTATATAGAAGAGAACAAGAAAGATAGAGACGAATTAGCAGCCAGTTCTAGCCCTAGTTCTAGCTCTAGAAACTCTACTATAAGACACCTACTACAGCCAAAAACACAGCTACTATCCTTAGTCTCTAAGGTTAAACAGCTAGTCCAAAACTGGAAAATAGAGAGAATCTCTCTAGAATGGCAAAAACCGTGGTCTCCTCCTATTCCTACATCCTTTTCTATCTTAAGAGGTAGTAAGGAAGAAGCTGCACAAGAGCATCTAAGACTAATAGAAAATCTACAAGAATCCCTAGAGTGTGACCTAGTAGATATATACTATATAGATGGCTCTAAAGACAATAAATTAAATGTAGCTGCCGTATGTAAAATAGGGGAGAGAAATAGGATTAAATATGCAACGAACTGGAATCTAGGACCCTATATGGAAATTATAGACGTAGAGCTTTACGCAGTCTATAAGGCTTTAGAATACCTAAAATAATAAAGACTAGAAGAGAAACAAGTCTATATCTTTATAGATAGCCAAGCGGCTATTAAGAGATTACAGCTTAATTCTCTTACAGGGGGACAAGAACTAGTCTTTAAAATTACGCAAAGCTGTTTCTATTTAGCTAGTAAGGGGATCTCTATTAACTTCTATTGGGTTCCTAGCCATTTAGGAATCTATGGAAATGAAATAGCAGATAAGCTAGCTAAAAAGGGCCTTTCTAGAAGAAAACTACAATCTTCTTATACCTCCTTAGCCTATATAGGGAGAGCAGCAAGAGAAAAGATACTAGAACAGTAGAAAAACAACTGGCAGCAGAATAAGAATAAAGGAAAACACTATACTAGGATCTGTAAAGGAAGCCATTCCTTTTCTCTTAAAGCCCCCAGGGATAAATATCCTAAAAGGCTATTTTAAATCCTTCTCTAAAGTAATAGGGGAGGACGAAGAAGGTAGATGCTTTAGGGAATATAGAGCACTACAAACCCCTAAGCACCTACTACTAGACTGTAACCTATATAGAGAAGAAAGAAGAGAAATGCAAAAGAAACTAGGCTCTTCTCTCTCTCTAAAGAAGCTATTTTGTACACAAAAAGGAAGAGAAGCACTTTTTATATTTCTAAGTAGGACAGGGATAGCTACTAGAAAGTGGCTAATAACAGCAGGATCTATAGAAGGAGGTAACTCCTACTAGGCTTTTAGTAAAGAGATATTAGTAAGCAAAAGGACAGAAATAAATTATAAAAGGACAGGGATAGGCGTTAGGATTTCTTATATCTTAATAGTTTTCTACTATTTTCTCATTCCCTAGTAGTTGCTTGTAACTTAGTGTTTTACTAAGGAACTATAAACCCCTAGTTTAGGGGTTTATAAACTACTAGGACATAGTTACTAGTACATGTTAAGCTGCCCTAAGGGATTTATATATATAGGACTATTGCGCCATAGCCTAGAGGCTGCATGCGCAGTATTGTACGTAGTATAATACAATAGATAAAAAAAAGTATAAAAAAAACGCCTAACACCGAAGTCCACTCCTTAATATAATACGACAACTCTATAAATATCTATTAAGTTATTATCTCAGCCTAAGTACCCTAATGCTATAAATATTAACATAGGGACCCTAGGATATGCCTTACTAGGGTCCCCTAAATAAGAATAACGCATTAAGCTAGGCCTTTACTTTAAATACGGAAGTAAGGGTTACATCTTAAGATACTACTCCATCCTTATGCCCTAATACGACCTATAAATAGCCAACACTAATAACCGTTTACCGTATTAATCCTCTAGTTACCATTTACAATCTTTACTTAGTTTTAGCCCTATATCTAATAAGCACTACTTATAAGGACAAAGCCACAACCGACGCTCTAGAGGAACCCTGCCCTAATTACCTCTAAAAGGAAAATCTTAGAGCTAAGTCACTCTCTAAAACAGCGCTGCCTTAGGATCTTATTAAATGCTCTAGATATTATAAACTCTAACTCTTAGGATTATAGTATAACCGTTAACTGTTATCTTTGACAGAATAATTAATAGGCTAATATTTAAGTCCTAATTAACACAGGAGCTAATAGTATAGGATTTATTAACAAGATCTTCGCGTAAGATAATAGTTTTACTCTAACCCCCCTTAACCGGCATATTAATATATTTGGATTTAATGGCAAACGCACTATCTTAGGCCGTATTACCTATATAGTATTCCTAAAACTCTAATACCTAAACTATAAAGAACTGATTAGGCTTTTTATAACTACTTTAGGTTACCTAGTAATTCTTAAACAATCCTAGATAAAGCTATATAAGGTAACCATTAATTAGGACAACCTTAAGCTTCTATTTACCGCCTCCTATTGCAAGTAGAAGTGTCTTATAACTTATTGCCTAGACCCTAAACTAAAATCTAAAAAATCTACTAGGATCTACTAGTCTAAAATTTCTACTAACGTCTACCCTATACCTAAAAAGTCCACCCAATTTTACCAACCTAAGAATTCTGCTAAATTTTACTAGCATAAGATTTCTACCAACGTCCACTAAGAACCTGGAAATTACCCTAAAATATATAAACTAACTTTAACTACTGTACTCTAAACTAAGCAGAAGCTTAAGCTTAATATATAAAAGTACTAGAAGAACTGGTATTCTACTATAAAAAGGATACTTAAAGAACCTAAACCTAAATCTAATACTAACTCTATACCTAATACTGAACCTAAAACCATATAAGAAACTAAGAATAACCTAAGCTCGCTTAATACCTTAGATATCTATATAATTAGAGCTACCCCGTTAATATAACTTGCTAGGAAACCTAAATATATAATCTTCGCCGTTATAATGGCTGATATTAAAAAGGCCCTAGTACTAAAGAAGCACACTAACCCTGTTATAAAAGTACTAGTATGCCACTATAAGCACCTAGAGATATTCTTATAAAAGAAAGCTGACAAGTTAGTAAAATACTAACTATATAACTATAAGATTGTACTTAAAGAAGGAAAACAGCTAGGATTTAAACCCCTATACGGAATGTGTAACCGACTACCCATACACCGCCAGAATGCCAATCTGACTCGCCTGCATATTGACTCGCTCACCGACTCGGTCACTGACTCGGTCAAATAACTCAATCTATTACCCCTTATTGTCTACACCTTTTATGTATATATACCACCTGATTTCCATAGATTTAGAATCAAGTCGCTCACTTAATTCTCCCATACTTGCACTGTTACAGAATGTCCTAGAATAAACTTAAAGTACTATAAAAGTACTTCGATAAGTACTTAAGTAAAGGATTTATTAGAGTAAGCTCTTTGCCTGTAGCTATATCTATAATCTTTATTAAGAAACCTAGCGGCGGTCTGCGCTTCTATATAGACTACCGAGCTCTTAACGCTATTACTATTAAAAATTAATACCCACTCCCGTTAATTTAAGAGACCCTAAACCGATTAAGTAAGGCTTATTACTATATAAAACTTAACCTTATCTACGCATTTAACCGCCTCGGTATTACAAAAGGAGATAAATAGCTTACCGCATTCCGTACTAGATACGGACTATTTAAATACTTAGTAATGCTGTTTGGCCTCGCAAATGCCCTAAGTTCGTTTTAATACTTTATAAATAATACCCTATAACCCTACCTAGACGTTTTCTATACTGCTTATATTAATAATATTTTAGTATATAGTAATAGCCTAACTAAATATAAGAAACACGTTAACCTTATCTTAAAAGCCCTGCGTAGAGCTAGCTTATAATTAGATATAGATAAGTGCAAATTCTATAAAATAGAAGTCCTATACCTTAGACTTATTATTTCTATAAACGGTGTATAAATGGACCTAAAGAAGATTAAAGCAATTATAAACTAGTAAGAACCTAAGAATGTTAAGGATGTAAGAGCCTTTATAGGATTTGCTAGCTTCTATTAACGGTTTATTAACAACTTCTCCGCTCTGGTCTTACCCCTTATAGCTCTAACCTAAAAAAATAAAGCCTTTATTTTTAATAAGGAATATAAAAAGGCCTTTACCTATCTAAAAGTTATATTTACTACCGCACTTATACTCTAATACTTTAACCTAAACTAAAAAAGTGTTATAAAAGCTAACTTATCTAACTATATTACTAGAGGCGTTCTGTCTTAATATAATAAGAAAGGAGTACTGCACCCTATAGTATATTTCTTAAAATAACTAAGTCTAGCTAAATGTAACTACGAGATCTACAATAAGGAATTATTAGCCATTATTAGATGTTTTAAATAATAGTGACCCGAACTAGAAGGCGCTAGATTTCCGATTAAGGTCCTTAGCAACTATAAGAATCTATAGTACTTTATAACTATAAAATAGCTAAGTTATTATTAAGCCCGCTAGTTAAAATATCTGTCTTATTTCCAATTCTTAATTATATACCACTTAGGCGTTTAAGGTTAAAAACCTAATGCCCTAACCTAATATTTATAAGATATACTAGTATAGGAAGAAGTATACGCCTACCACAATTAAACCCTGCTTTACCCTAAATTATTTAATCTCCTAGCTAAAGACCTTATAGTATATATCCTTAAAATAACTAATTAATTAATTGAATAAATTATAATTAATAAATACCTAAATAATAAGTTTATCTAAGAGACACTTAAGCTAATTTAAGATGGCGTTAGACGCTTTAAAAAGATCTCTTTAAGTAAATGTAAAGCTTATGGAGACTGCTTATACTACCGTAACTGCCTAGTTATACCTAACCACGACGAGCTTAAGCTTAAGCTCCTTAAACATGTATATGACCTACTAGTAGCCGGCCACCTAGGCCGTAGAAAAACCCTAAAACTACTTTAATAGGAATACTACTGACTAAATATACATAATATAATATAAAGGTATATCTCCAGCTACTATACCTACTAATGAGCCAAAGCTTTATATAAGACGTATAACGGCTTTCTAAAGCTACTGCCTGTTCCGGACCAAAGATAAAAGGATATCTTAATTAACTTTATTATTAACCTCCCTATAGGTAAAGGCTGCGTGAACATTATAGTAGTTATAGACCGACTATCTAAGATAAGACACTTAATCGCCTGCCCTAATATATTAACACCTGCCGTTGCCTAACTATTCCTAGATTATATATAGAAACTCTATAGACTCCCCAAAACAATTATCTCTAATAGAGGTAGCTAGTTTGTCTCTACGTTTTAGAAAGAACTAACTACCTAACTCTGTATTAAAGCACTATTGTCTATAGTATACTACCTAGAAATAGATAGTTAAATAGAATGTGTAAATGCTATAATAGAATAATATATTTGGATATACACGTTATATCTATAAGACAACTAGATAGACTAGCTTGTATTTACTAAGTTTACTATAAATAACTGCGTCCTAGAAACTATAAAGGTCTCCCCTTTTCTAGCTAACTACAGCTAGCATCCGTAAATAGGTTTTAAACCCTTTAGTAATATCTCTTACCTAGCTTATTAGGCCTTATAAGTTATAGAAGTAAATTAATTTATAAAGAAGATAGAAGAACTATAAGAGTTCCTTACTAACAAAATAACCTAGGCCTAATCTATTTATAAAGCTATAGCAAATAAGAACAGAACCCTAGTACTAGCCTACTAAATTAGTAACTTCGTCTGGCTAGATATAAGAAATCTAAATATAAAACGACCTACTAAGAAACTTAATCAGAAAAATACCGGCCCTTATAAGGTTAAAAAAGTTGTCTTTCCTTATGCCTACTAACTAAAGCTCCCTAATACAGTTAAAATCCACCCTATATTTTATACGTTAGTCCTCTATTCTACTGCCCCTATATTAGACGCCCTGCCTAAATAGATCTAAGACCCTCCCCTACTAGTTAAAGTAGATGGTAAGGATAAGTACCTCGTTAAAAGAGTTAATAATATTAAGTATAATAAACGGAAACGTAAATATATATACCTTATAAAATAGAGAGGCTTTGCTAAGCCCTTATGGGAACCTATTAACTCTATAGGACTTATATAAGCCGCGGAAGACTTTTATAAACTCTACCTAGAACTACTATAGCCCCATCTCGCAGAAGCTTGAGTTTAAAGGGGGGGTACTGTTATGGGACACCTTTATAACACCTTATATACGCCCGCCTGTTTTTACCTATTTCTACTAACGCAGTAAGAAGAGACCAACCGTGAGATAATAATCTGATGGCAATCTGCCGGCAATTTACGGCAATCTGACGGCAATCTGCCGCATTCTGCTATATTCTGCTATATTCTGCCAAGTCTACTAAATCCTACCAAGTTCTGCTAGGACTGCTACTTAAATCCTATTCTGCTCTATATATATATTAACTAAGCAACCAAACTAACAATATATACCCTTTCTTCCTATTTTCTTACCTTCTCTCCTTATATAACGTCTTGACTTTATTACGCAGTTTATATACATAGCTTAATAATATCTACTTTGCTATATATTATTACCGCTTATGCTCGCTCTGTAATATATTACTGCTACTACGCGCCATTTCTATGCCAAATATAACCGTTTTAAGAATTGTGTTAATAGACTCCCTGTAAAGCCTAGACTACTAGCTTATAATCTACTACCTACTCTATATAAGGAGAAGGGCCTTCTAATATGGCTATATTACCGTAATATACTTAAAACGCGTGTAATAGTCTAGGAACTTAAGTGGGAGTATAATTATATACTTAGATTGCGTTATACTGGCCCAGAAAAACCACTACTCTATGGCAGCCATTGGACTAATAGATTCCTTAAGCGCTACCCTAAATTTAGCCTACGCTCTAATAATCCTAAGGAGCTAGAAAGACAGGTAGCAGAAGACCTAATAGCGCTATCGCGCTAGTACGAGGACTATGATTGCGTGGTAGGGCTTTACAAAATTATAGTGGAAGATATATATAATTATAATAAAATAGGTATACGCCTAGGCGTAGGTAAGAAGGAGAAGGTAATTATAACTTTAAAGGCCTTTTAAATTACTGCTGCAAAGGATACCTACTATAAATTAGCTATAGTCGCAGAAGTAATTTCTAGTTATAGAGTTGTAGGGTCTTTACTTATTATCCTAGCGGGCAAAACTATATAAAAGCGCTAGTGTACACAAATAGACGAGCTGCTAGGCAATTACTTGCTAGCAGTAAGCAATACTGCATACATTAACGATTAGCTACTATTAAAGTGGGCAATTTACTTTGAAAAGTGGTCTAAGAAGCACTAGGTTAGTAAAAATCAACTCCTTATTCTAGATAGCCACACCAGCCATTTTACTAGGCAATTTATATAGTTCTGCAATAACCACCTAATTATCTTATTCGCTATAATTCCGTATATAACGCATATCTATTAGCCTCTTAATATTATAGTTTTCTAGCTATATAAGTACTAGTATAGGCAAGCTATAGCTAGGGCCTTTTAAAATGGCTATATAGATTTTAATAAGATAGAGTTTTTATAAGCTCTATACCGAGTTCGCCTTAATATATTTAAGAGAAGTATAGCCTTAAGCGCCCAGGCAAAATCAGGGCTAGTTTCTTTTAATCCTACCGTTATACTTAGCCAAATTTAAATGCTATTACTATGGGTAATAACGCCTATAGATGCAGGTTCTATAAATAATCACCTTCTAGAGACACCAGCTTATGTGCGTACACTTATAGTACTAGCTAATTTACTAGATTAGGACGAGGACGAGGATACGTAGTATATTCTACATAAAAAGTTTATATATGGTAGCTTAGCAATTGCAGTTGTAGCTAAGGCTGCATATAGAGACTTATTACGTACTATTATAGTAGTATAGAAGCGTAAGGATATATAGAAGGACGCTTGGCAGTCACTTTAAATAGGAGGTATACTTTATATATAGGATGGGCGCAATGCTGTAAAGGATTCTAAACTCTTAGTGTTATAGAATGCACGAGAGAAGCTAGAGAGGCTTAAGAAAAAGGCTGCTAATAAGGTAATTAAGGCCCAGAAGCGCAAAGAAATAGATGCGCGTAAAGTTATAAGGGCCTATAATAAGGCTAACGGAATTGTAGTACGGCAAGGGCCTTATAAAAAGAAGTAGTGAATATATAACGATTTTCTGGGTTCTTTACTAGGCTATATACTATGCTAGCAGCCACCTAGCTAGCTAGCTAGGTAGTATTAGTTAAGTTAATGAAAATCAAAACGCTATAGGTATAAAATAAAATAAAAGTAGTAAAAAAGAGGGGAGATTAAATTTAGTAACCTTTATCTATTTCTTATTATCCTTTAGTTATATAATCTAATTCTTACCCTCTAGTAGGCCCTTACCCCTTTACTAAGTATTAAAGTCTTTTAGGGTTCTATAGTAGGTGCTATAGAAATTATAAGTGGCGGGATTATAGGACTTAATATTTATTATATAATAAAAATTCTTAGCCTATAGCGGCGGTAGCGGGCGCTATATAAGCCTCGCATAGCTAGCGTTAATTAGCTCTTTACTTTATATAAGTAATATAGGTTACTTATATTTATATTTAGAGATCTACGGCTTTAAATTAGAATTATATTTATATATAGGGGCCTCCCTATCTATACTTACTTCTCTAATACCCCCCCCCCACCTAAGCCTTTATATTAACCGCTGGTAAAGCTTTTACCCTCTTCTATTTATTTTAAAAGTAGTTAGTTATATAGATATATTATACGGAGAGAAGAGTTTACTTATACTATAGTAATATTACTAGAGAATCTGTAAGCTTTATAGTGTAGGGAATTAAATAAGCGATTTAATTCTAAATCTATGGAAATCGAGTGTAATATATACATAAGATAGGTGGCAATGGTTGACGTCAATGCCGATAATATCCGCTATAGACAACGTAATAGAAATAAGTAGTGAGTTATATAATGTTAAAAGATAAGGTGGTGAGTTATAAGATGAGATAAAGTACTGTTTTGGTATAGTACTAGTAGTCGGTTATAGAATCTCTTATATAGTAGAATAGGAAGTATACTAGATAATTATATTTCCCAATGTCACGGGACACCTCTGTGATACCTTATATATATCTACCTGTTTCCACCGTCTCGACCTCCATGTTAATGACTCAGTTAATTAAGACACATAACGGCAATCCGAGGCAATTTGCTATTACGTAACGGCAATCTACGGCAGCTTGCCGTCCTCCACCATATTCCGCCACATTCCGCCAAGTTCCGCTAGGACTATAACCTAAAGCCTATTCCGCCCTATATATATGTTAACTAAGCAACCAAGTTAACAATATATACCCCTTTCCTCCCGTTTCCTTACCTTCTTTCCTTATATAACATCTTAACCTTATTACACAGTTTATATATTATTACCGCTTATACTCACTCCGTAACACTATATTGCGTTAACTCTATATACTACCCTTTAAAATGCAGAACGACCCTAAAGCCCCTATAACGGCCGCTAATATCATATCTATACTCTAAGAACAATTGGTAAATATATAGAAGTCTTTTATAGACGCCCTTATATAGAACTAGGCTACTATAGCTGAATAATAAGCTAAATAAGAAGCATGGCACCAGGAATTAATTAAAGCACTTTAAGAAGAAGTCCGCGCCCTAAAGACACTTGCGTTAGGGTTCTAAGACCGAATACCAGCCCAAGAGGCTGCTAACACGCCACCTATAGACGAGATTAAAATGACCAAATCTGGACCTAGCTCGTCGGGTGTAAACCCTAAGCCAGCTGCGGATATTTATCCTGTAAATCCGTCTACTACATTATAACAATCTAAATAACTACTAAACCCCCTAATATTCACTGGTAAATAATAAAAACTCCAATTATTTCTAAGCCAGCTTAAAAATAAGCTAACTAGTAATACTAACCGCTACCTAACTAAAGCTAACTGACTCTACTACGCCCTAGGTTAACTAGGAGGAGATATAGCTAACCTTATTAAACCCCTTTAACCAAACTTAGTATAAAGTCTAGTTATACTTCTTAAAGCTATATACGGTAACCTAAACCGCTAAGCTACTGCTTAAAGAAAGATAAACCATATAACTTAAGGAACGAAAAGCTTTTTAGTATACTTCTCCAAATTTAACCGTTACGTAAAGGAAACAGGCTGGAATGACTCTATACTAGTTAATAGCCTCGTTAAATCCCTAAGTCCTAAACTAAAAACCTCCCTAATAGGTGTAGACCTACTAGGAGCCCTTAACGCCTACGTAAATATTATTAATAAATGGTATAATAATATATTACGCCTAACACCGAAGTCCGCTCCTTAATATAATATAACAACCCCGTAAACGTCTACTAAGTTATTGTCTTAGCCTAAGCACCCAGATGCCATAGATATTGACACTAGAACCCTCTTCTACGCCCTAAAAGGATCTGTTAAATAAGAATAATGCATTAAATATGGCCTTTGCTTTAAGTGCGGAAGCAACGCTTACCTTTTAAGTTACTACTCTATCCCGTTGCCCTAAACGCATATATAAATAACTAGTATAGGTGGTGTTCTGCTGTCCCAAATATATAAATAAACAAGTAGTAGATCGTCTTAATTAAGCTCTGGCCACTAACCCTAATTTTCACCTAGTTTCAGCCCCGCATCTAGTAAATACCATTTATAAGGACGAAGCTCCAACCAACGCTCTATAAGAACCCCGCCCCAGTCGCCTCTAAAAGGAAGGTCCTGGAGCTAAGTCGCTCTTTAGGACAGCGCTGCCTTAGTGTCACGGAGTAGGCACGAGCCGGGATACAATGCACTAAACGAGGTAGTAATTGAGAAGGCTACGTACACGTAACTATGCGTGGTTAATACAAAGACATTGGATAAAGAAGAGTCTTTGTGTGCCAGGTACGGGTATAAATAGGGGCTGTAGGGGAACGTGCGTAGGTGTCTTGGGACGAACGTGAGCACGGGTCAAGAACGTCAAAGACGCGCAGAGACGTGAGAACGAGTGAGTCCCGTGACAGTACCCCCCCCTTACTTCCGAGCTCCTGCGAGGCGTATCGTATCGTGTGTATACCAAAAAAACCCATAGGGAAAAAAAATTTGTTAGCCCTTCTCCGCCCTTCTACGTCCTGCGCTGCGCAGGCTTTGCCAGTTCGGTCCTTCCATATTTCATCGTTAGGCCACTGACTTCTCAGGCCCGAAGTATAGCCCAGCTTCTGTCGCCAGCTATACTCCTATCCTTGCCGCTTGGAGACGCTTTGCTGAAGCTCGTCTAGTCCCTTCCTCGCTTCTAGCAGCTCTACAGTCTTCCCTTGTCATCCTACTCCAGGTCCCCCTAAAAAATAGCCCCGATTTTTGGTATAAAATAGGCGATTTTGGTCCAAAATAGGCGTTTTTAAGTGGTATTTATAGCTTATTCGGCAGTATAATACGGTCGGTACAGTGTTTATGGTCATGGTACAGGTCGGTACGGTTCGTATGCAGGCTCTTATTGGTGGCAGTACGGTGCCAGCATTGGGTAGCAGTACGGTGCCAGCATTGGGTAGCAGTACGGTGCTAGCGACAGGTTTGGGTTCCGTAGGCAAATCGGCATAGAGCTTATCAGTTTAGGTAGCAGTACGATGCAAGCAATAGGGTCGGTCCAAAGAGCTATGCTCTCTCTGGTAGGGTACCTAGGGAGCGAGGCTCTACCTAGTCGTGTTTGGGTTGTAGGCTTATCGGCACGACGGGTTATTAGGGTTGTTTCGTAGGCGTATCGGCACGAGTCTTATTAGTCCGTATCGGCACGGAGACTTGTCGGATTCATAGGGCAGTAATGGTGCTTCGGTAGAACGGTAGTACGATGCTAGCGACCAGCAGTATAATGCAAGCGCAGGTTAAACCAGAGGGCAGTAACGTGCTCATTCGAAATTAGTAGCAGTAGGGTGCAAGCCAGGTCGTCTCGTAGGCGTAACGGTACGAGGTCTTGTCGGCAGGTCCGTATGCAAATCGGCGCGGAGTCTTGTCGTACTAGATTAGAGCCCTAACGTCCTAGTCTACCTGCAGCCAGCAGCTCCTGTTCCTACCCTCGCAAGGCGTAGAAAGGCATGCTCCGCAACCAGTAGCCCTAGGCCCGCTAGGTACGTAGAAATGGGATCCAATGTAGTGTCACGGAGTAGGCACGAGCTGGGATACAATGCACTAAACGAGGTAGTAATTGAGAAGGCTACGTACACGTAACTATGCGTGGTTAATACAAAGACATTGGATGAAGAAGAAGAGTCTTCGTGTGCTAGGTACGGGTATAAATAGGGGCTGTAGGGGAACGTGCGTAGGTGTCTCGGGACGAACGTGAGCACGGGTCAAGAACCGGGTCGCAGCTGATCGTGGTCTCGGACACGTTGAACGTGGTCACCGATGGGGGTTGGCGAAAGCTGAGCGTGGTTACCGATGGAGCCCCCGGAAAAAGGTCGGCGGTACTACACTTTTACCCATATAGAACGCGCATTGGTAGCCATATTTGACTTAAGCGAATATATAAACTAAAATGTTGAGAGTATATGCTCCGCATATACCTAGAGATATAGACACAGATATACACATATATCTATACCTATATATATACAACCGCATTTATATATACCTTACTATACTAATAATAAGTGAAAACTATACTAAAGTAAACAAGAGTATAGTAGGGTGGCTAAACGGTCTATAAGTCAGTATGCACAATTATATGCTAGGCATATGCTAAGGATATATAGGTACACCAGAGCGTACCTAACATTAAATATAAAGACAATAGTTCTTAAGATAATATAATTAGTAGAGAGAGTATTAAAGATAAAGAGGGTAGGGAGGGTAAGGAGGGTAAGGGTTAAAATAGTATATAATAGCGGTTTCTATTTTATATAGGTCTCTCTGAGGTAAGACTACGTATAACATTATATATAGGCTATATATATGCTAAAAATATCTAGAGCATACTCTAAGACTATAGAGCACTTATTAGCTCTAATGGTAAGCACTAAGTTATTGTCTAAGAGGTAATAGACTATATTATAATGCTAGAATATCCAGTAACTAGAAAAGAAGGAATTGTATATTTTATTTATAAAGCAACACCTCTGCTATCTATAGATGCAGCTAAAGAAATAGTATATAAGGTTATTAAGCAGTATATATTAAAGGTATGTAATATATATACTAGGTATATGCTATACTTATACCTCTAGTAGATTTAATTTTTGTTTTATAAAACTGGTAACCCTAAAGTTACACAACTATAACTTCTTAGAGAAAATAATAATTGGGAGAGTAGAAAAGCATTTTATTAAGCGTTTAAATATAGTAGTATTAAACACTGCGAGCACGCTTACGAGAATGTCCTCTATATATACCCTATATATAATAGGGTTAAGCTTAAATTAATTAACAACCTCTAAAAGTGTAGCAGTCGTCTATACTAAGCAGTAGAGGTTAATAAAAAGCTTAAGCAAAGTATAGAGAAGTAAGCATTATCTATATATATTAGGTAAATACTTATAATATATAGCTACTACAACGGTATTCTATAATTATGGCGGTAGTATACCTATCCTAGTACACAAGAATATGTATATAGTGAAAGCAGACTAATAATGTTTTCTTAATATAGAGTGCGTATATAGCCAGCGTATGCGTGATATATGCTTATTATATGCAGATAATGTTTATTGGTTATTCCAGCAGCAGTAATACTAAACCATAGTATACTGCTTGGCCTTTATTATTAACAACTGCTAGGGTAGATATTTAATACCTATGTCTACTTATTAAATATAGGGTTTAGGAACTTAAAAAAGAATATACCTATATTAGATATTTAACATTAAAGCAAAAAAATTGTGGTAGGTAATATATACACTATATATACGCTACGCATATACTAAGCCTATTAGGGTTTAACCATCTGTAAGGCTAAGGTAGGTTAGTAAGCCGAACATACGGTATATAGTTAGATTGCTATATTCCTATTAATATAGTACAGTATCCTTATATTTGCTTTATTACATAGAATTCTTATATATATTATTTACTATACCTAATAAAGCTACCAATTAACCTTGCTAATAATATAGTTAAAGTAATAAGGTAGGTGGAAGTTCTAAGCCTTACTATATATATGCCCCGTATATATATAGTATATGCGAATAAAACTACTTACTATAGTATAGGTCAATTTATCCTATCTCTATAGTATTATACTCTATATAAGAAGTATAGGGCGTAGACACTACGTATAGTATATAATAGTCTTAATATTAAGGATCGAATTACTACTCTAATTTAAAAGAAAAGGATGCTATAATTCCTAGAGGGGACGGCATATATAGGTAAGTATAGGTTAGATATATACTAAGTATATATAAAGCCTAAGCGTAGCAGGTATACTATATAAGTTCTCTATTAACTAATATAAAGAGAACATAGAGTAATGGATTTGGGCAATTTATAACTTTAATAATAAGCATTTCCTTATTATATGCTATATATACGTATAAGCTAAGGCATTTTAACACATAATATATATCGAAATGGACCTATTATTTAAAATGGTTTAAGGTAAAATAAATTTATTCTTAATTGCGGGATAGGACAAGAATTCCAAATATATACATGCCCTATGCTATGCATATACTATATATAGGCTAATACCTATAATAGGAATTAAGGTATAGGTATATATATTTCTAAACTTAGAAACACGTGCTATATACATAAAGATATTTTAGCTAGTATTTAAGGTTTTAAGTAATGCTGCCTAATTATCTATATAATTTACATATATTTATGGAACCGGACTTCGCACGGCTATAGTTAATATATATAAGAAATAAGCTAGTGGTAAGTATATACTGCGTATATACCTAGCATATACTGATAATATATAGGCTTTAGGGATTACCTATATACAATTAACTTATTCCGTAAATGGGATAAATACTTTTAGCATATACTTATATTCTACTAAGTATATATTAAACAAAACTTTGCGAAGCGCTTTTTAACCTATAAAGTAAGATATATTATAGAGCAGATATAGGAAGCAGAGATAGAGCAGAAACTAATAGAGCATATGCAAAGCATATATATACTACATCCGGAGCTTACGTCTTGGATAAATAATAAGAAGAAAACATGGATACTAGCTAGGCTTATAAAGGAAAAGTTAAAGGTCCCTTATAAGTGGTGGGCATATGCATAAAAGCATACTAGAATTAGTAAAAGTAGTTATTTTTAAGATAATAACTTTACCGGTCGAAACTTATGCATGCTTACTATAATACTACAGTAAATATATACACTCTATATATACACCACATATTCTAACATTTTAGTATAGGCTTAAACTCTATATATAAGAAATGTTTAACCTATAAGAGCTATATAAAGAGACAGGAATAGATAATATATAGAGAAATTATAGTAACTTAAAGCGGATAGCAGTACAGCTATAGAAATAAAGTATATATATACGCTGCAAATGTAAAGTAGATGCTAAGCTTAAGCAGCCTAGAAATAGCGGAAAGTAGCTAAATAATAAGCTAAAAATTTTAAACTAAATCTTCCTTAGAATCCTTAGAACCTATTTAATACCCCTAAGCCTAATCTACAGTATATACCTAATATAGAATTACCTACTATATTTAGTAGGCAGACTATATCGCAGATAAGTAGAGCAGATAATAATATTATATTAGTATTAGATATGTCGCGCGTATCCACAGTATATATAGTGTAGATGTTGCCCCTACCATCTCAAAGTTAAACGCCCTAGACTGTAGGTAAAAGGCATAGGTCTAACCTATCTATAGAGGAGATAGAGAAGGAGGCATATACACTCTATATAGAAAATATAAAGCGACAAATTAATAAATTAAAACAGGCTAAAGATATATATAATAAAGCAAAGGAGCTAGCAGAGCTTAAGAAGTGGGCGTAGGAGCATAGTGTTAGTATATAGGGCGCATATACACGGTATATATAGAGTAAGTGTTATAGAGTTCCATCACTATAAATAAAGAATTAATTGATATGGGCCTATAGCCCCGCGCCCTATATCGGGTATATGCCTAGCCTATCTATCTACTAAACTCCGCCTAAACTCTAACTATGCATATTGTATATTGCATATGCAGTGTGCAGGCCCAGCATATACTAGGACTTAACCAGTAATGTGGGACAAGCGGTAGGTTCTACCCATAGTAGGAGTGGCTTATATAGAGCATAAGCATAATATACGCAATAGAATGAACTAAACTTACTAGAGCTCTTACTACTACTATAGCGGCGGCCTGTTGTTTTTCTGCTCCCTATGCTAAATATTAGTAGTGTATATATAGGATATGTATAAAGCAAACCTACCACTCTGGCAGCGTGTAGACAGTAAGGGGGACTCCTCGCAGTTATCTAGGGGGGTTGGGCCGCGCTATGTATATAGTTAGCGTATGCTAAACATATATAGGTAAAATACTAACCTTGCGCTTTAAGCTGGTGGAGGGAGTAGTGGGGCCAACGCACTGTTTCCCTTATATTAGCATACGCTTAGCATAAGCGCGTGTTAACCTATGGTTAGTAGAAGACATTAGGGGTTTGTATATACATAGGGTATACACGTATAAGCTAGTAATATAACTAAGTGGTGGTTTTAGTAATATATATACAGGGGATATACCAAATTAAACTTTCCCAGTCTCCTAAATATAGAGTTAAGCATTAGTTTTAAAATCAGGCAGTATCCCTAGTAGTAGCCGTGCTTATTCCTTACATACACTACCCTTAGGCCTATAAGTGCCTTTAAGTCTAAAATTAAACTTAGGGGGAATAAGTATATAGATAAATAGATATATATATTAGGGTATAGTGCGTATATATAAAAGCGACACTAGTGCTCTTACCTTGTAATAGAATTGCCTGCTAAATTAGGTAGCAAACCCCTAGTCCTAGGCACTGCATTTAATTAGCTTAGGCTAAGCGTATACGCGGCATAGGGTGGATATACATAAAGAGTATATAGGCATCTATATACTCCGAGATCCTGGAACCTAAGGGGCTACAACTATAGACACTATTAGTGACGCATATACGACGTATAGGCATAGATATACCTGGGCTTATATAGGTATCTTATATCCTGCTAGCTACTAGAGAGAACAAACAGCTTTAGGGAACTATAATGCATTAGCCTCGCATATACGCTGTATATATATAGCATATACTTCTTGCCTACAACCAGCTCTCCAACTAATGTGTTATTAGTGGTTAGGTTGGTTACTGCATATAGTAAGCATATGCCGAGCTGCTATAATAACATAGTAGTACATACAAGCACCGCTGTGCTCATTGCGGACATACCAGCGATACTATAGCCATATTAGTAGAGCCGCAGGCGCTGCGCATATATAAAACATACACTTGGCTAAGCGGTAAAGACACGGCCGCATATCTACGTACTATTGACTGCAATATCACACCTAAACTTTGGCTTAGCATATGCTACGCATAGGGTGTAGATAAGCAATATATACTATAGTGTTAACTAAGGAGAGCATAGAGGTGGCGTTAGGTGGGTCTAGTATATACTTAGCATATGCCTACGCAGTATATAGAGCCGTATATACTCGCGTTATCTTGGACCGAAACGGTTAGGGCTATATATAGTTAGCATATATACCGGATATGCGGCTCTATATACACTCACGTCTTCCTCTAGCAAGAGCTGCTGTAGCGCGCGCTATAGTTATTATAAGTATATACCGTGTATATACAATCCTATAACTAACCAGGAGTTACCTAACTGGGATTAAGATTTAGAATCGGACCTATAAGGCTTTATAAGTATGGTGTATGTATATGCTCTATATATGCTTACCATAGTAATGGCTGAAGGCAGAAGGGTTGGCGGTAAAGGCTACCTATAGGTTATCAAAGTCTGCGATTATTAGATTGCTTATAGTAAGCGTATGCGCAGCGTATACAATAGTTAAATTGGTAATAGAAATTCGCCTTATTCTTTCTGTTAGTATATACAAGACCTATACCTATATTATACTATACATACTCATGGCATACGCTGTAATGTTATGGAGAAGAAGTTATAGTGCGACTGTTATTATGGATATGCTACGCGTGTATACAGGCCATGTTTTAATAACTAACTACCATTACCTTATATGGCCATTGTTTAGCGTATATGCGCGGTATATGCACTGCCATAAACTAGGATATTTGTGATTTGAGGATGAACGGCTTTATATTTTCTATTTTATTTAAATTGCATGTGCATTATATATGCGTAGGCTTAGCGTGGTCTCAAGCTAATCGTGGTTATAAAGCTGGTTTGCAAGTTCTGACTATATTAAACTTTCTAACCACGCCGAGTCTTTTCCGTGACCATGCCGAGCTGTGAGCCCGTCAAGAACGTTAAAGACGCGCAGAGACGTGAGAACGAGTGAGTCCCGTAACACTTAGGATCTTGTTAAATGCTCTAAATATTACAAACTCTAACTCTTAGGATCGTAGTATAACTGTTAACTGTTGTCTTTAGCAGAATAATTAATGGGCTAGTGCTTAAGTCCTAGTTAATATAGAAGCCAGTGGCATAGGATTTATTAATAAAATCTTTATATAAGATAATAGGTTTATCCTAACACCTCTTAACCGGCATATTAATATATTTGGATTTAATAGCAAACGCACTATCTTAGGCCGTATTACTTATATAGCGGCCCTAAGACTCTAATACCTAAACTATAAAGAATTAATTAAGCTCTTTATAACTACCTTGGGTTACCTAGTAATCCTTAAATAACCCTAGATAAAGCTATATAAGGTAACCATTAATTAGAATAACCTTAAGCTTCTATTTACCGCCTCCCGTTGTAAGCAGAAGTGCCTTATAACTCGCTACTCAGACTCTAAACTAAAATCTAAAAAATCCACTAGGATCTACTAGTCTAAAATTTCCACCGACGTCTACCCTATACCTAAAAAGTCCACCTGATTCCACCTACCCAAGAATTCTACCAAATTCTATTTACCTAAGAATTCCACTAAATTCCACTAATATAAGATTTCCACTAACGTCTACTAAGAACCTAGAAATAATATATAACTATATAAACTAACTCTAACTACTGCACCCTAAACTAAATAGAAGCTTAAGCTTAACATATAAAAGTACTAGAAGAACTGGTATTCTACTATAAAAAGGATACTTAAAGAACCTAAACCTAAATTTAATACTAACTCTATACCTAATACTAAACCTAAACCTAAATAAGAAACTATATAAGAAACTAAGGATAATTTAAGCTCGCTTGATACCTTAAATATCTATATAATTGGAGCTACTCCGCTGGCATGACTTGCCAGGAAATCGGAATATATGATCTTTGCTATTATGATAGCCAATATTAAAAAGGCCTTAGCACTAAAGAAGCATACTAACCCCGCTATGAAAGTACCAGTAGAATACCATAATTATCTAGATATATTCTTATAAAAGGAAGCCAATAAGCTACTAAAACGCCGTCTATATAATTACAAGATTATAGTTAAAGAAGGAAAATATCCTAGATTTGGACCCTTATATAGGATGTCCTAAAACAAACTCTAGGTACTATGGAAGTACTTAGACAAACATCTAGACAAAGGATTTATTAGAGCAAGTTCTTCACCTATAGTCGCACCAGTAATCTTTATTAAGAAACCTGGCGGCAGTCTGCGCTTCTGCGTAGACTACCGAGCTTTTAACGCTGTTACTATTAAGAACTAATACCCAATTCCGTTAATCCAAGAGACACTGAACTGATTAAGTAAGGCTTACTTCTATACAAAGCTTAATATTATCCACGTATTTAACCGCCTCTATATCACAAAGGGAGATAAATGGCTTACTGCATTTTGTACTCGATACGGACTATTTAAATACTTAGTAATGCTATTCGGCCTTACAAACGCCCTAAGTTCATTCCAATACTTTATAAATAACACCCTACGTCCGTACCTGGACGTCTTTTATACTGCTTATATTAACAATATCTTAATATACAGCAATAGTCTAGCTAAATATTAAAAACATGTTAAACTGGTCCTGTAAGCCTTGCGCGGAGCCGGCCTATAATTAGATATAGATAAATGTGAGTTCTATAAAACGAAAGTCCTATACCTTAGACTTATTATTTCTATAGATGGCGTATAAATAGACCCTAAGAAAGTTAAAGCAATTATAAACTGGTAAGAACCCAAGAATGTTAAGGATGTAAGGGCCTTTATAGGCTTCGCCAACTTCTACTAATAGTTTATTAATAACTTCTCTGCCTTAGTCTTACTCCTTATAGCCTTAACCTAAAAGGATAAAGCCTTTATCTTTAATAAGGAATGTAAGAAGGCCTTTACTTATCTAAAGGTTATATTTACCACTGCACCTATGCTTTAACACTTTAACTTAGACCAAATAAGTGTTATAGAAGCTAACTCATCCAATTACGTTACTAGAGGCATTCTGTCTTAATATAATAAGGAAGGAGTATTACATCCTATAGTATACTTTTTAAAATGACTAGGCCTAGCTAAATGCAATTACAAGATCTATAATAAAGAATTACTGGCTATTATTAGATGCTTTAAGCAATAGTAACTAGAACTAGAAGGAGCTGGATTCCTAATTAAGGTTCTTAATAATTATAAGAACCTATAGTACTTTATAACCATAAAATAGCTAAGCTACCGTCAAGCCCGCTAGTTAGAATATCTATCCTAATTCTAATTCTTAATTATATACCACCTAGGCGTTTAAGGTTAAAAACCTAATATCCTAACTTGATATTTATAAGACATAACAGTATAGGAAGAAGTATACGCCTACCGCAATTAAACCCTACTTCGTCCTAAATTATTTAATCCCCTAGCTAAAGACCTTATAGTACACGTCCTTAAAATAACTAATTAATTAATTAAATAGATTATAATTAATAAATACCCAAACAATAAGTTTATCTAAGAGACACTTAAGCTAATTTAAGATGGCGTTAGACGCTCTAAAAAGATCTCTCTAAGTAAATATAAAGCTTACGGAGACCGCTTATATTACTAGAACCGCCTAGTTGTCCCTAATTACAATAAACTTAAGCTTAAGCTCCTTAAATATATATATAACCTACTAGTAGCTGGCCACCCAGGCCAAGGAAAAACCCTAGAACTATTTTAATAGGAGTACTACTAGCTAAACATATATAATATAATATGAAGGTATATCTCTAGCTACCACACCTACTAATAAGCTAAAGCTTTGCATAAGATGTATAATGGCTTTCTAAAGCCACTGCCTGTTCTAGACTAAAGATAGAAGGATATCTTAATTAACTTTGTTGTTAATCTCCCCTTAAGTAAAGGCTATATAAATATTATAGTAGTTATAGACCAACTATCTAAAATAAGATACTTAATCGCCTGTCCTAATATATTAACGCCTGCTGTTACCTAACTGTTCCTAGATTATATATAGAAACTCTACAGACTCCCTAAAACAATTGTCTCTAATAAAGGCAGACAGTTTATCTCTATATTCTGGAAAGAACTAACTACCTAACTCTATATTAAAGCACTGTTGTCTATAGCATACTACCCGGAAACGGATAGTTAAACGGAATATATAAATACTATAATGGAATAATATATTTGGATATATACGTTATATCTACAGGACAACTGGATAGACTGGCTTATATTCGCCAAGTTTATAGCAAATAACTCTGTCTTAGAAACCATAAAGGTCTCCCCGTTCCTAGCTAACTACGGCTAATACTCGCAAATGGGTTTTAAACCCTTTAGTAATATTCCTTGCCTAGCTTATTAAGCCTTATAAGTTGCAAAAGTAAATAAATTCATAAAGAAGATAGAAGAACTATAGGAGTTCCTTATTAATAAAATAATATAGGCCCAGTCTGTCTATAAAGCCGCAGCAAATAAGAACCAAACCCCAGTACTGGCTTACTAAATTGGTAACTTTGTCTAGCTAAACACAAGAAATCTAAATATAAAACAACCTACTAAGAAACTTAATTAGAAGAACGCCGGCCCTTATAAGGTTAAAAAAGTTGTCTTTCCTTATACCTACCAACTAAAGCTCCCTAATACAGTTAAAATCTACCCTGTATTCCATACATTAGTCCTCTACCCTACCGCCCCTATATTAGACGCCCTGCCTAGACAGATCTAAGACCCTCCCCTACTAGTCAAAGTGGATGGCAAGGATAAGTACCTCATTAAAAGAGTTAACGACATTAAGTATAACAAATGGAAACGTAAATATATATACCTTATAAAATGGAGAGGCTTTATTAAGCCCTTATAGGAACCCGTTAACTCTATAGGACTTATATAAGCCGTAGAAGACTTTTACAAACTCTACCCAGAACTACCATAGCCCTATCTTGCAAAAGCTTAAGTTTAAAGGAGGGGTACTATCACGGGACACCTCCGTAATACCTTATACATATTCACCTGTTTCCACCGTCTTAACCTCCATATTAATAACTTAGTTAATTAAGACATATAACGGCAATCTAAGGTAATTTACTATTACGTGATGGCAATCTACAGCAGTTTGCCGTCCTCCACTATATTCTGCCACATTCCGCTAAGTTCCGCTAGGACTATAACCTAAAGCCTATTCTACCCTATGCATATATTAACCAAGCAACCAAGTTAATAATATATATCCCTTTCCTCCCGTTTCCTTACCTTCTTTCCTTACGCAACGTCTTAACCTTATTATATAGTTTATGTATATAGCTTAATAATATCTACTTCGCTATATATTATCACCGCTTATACTTACTCCGTGACACCCAACTTCTAATAAAGAATAACATTAGTAAGATTTAAACTTATAATCTATTAAGTTTAAAGTTAGTATATATTTATATACTACCTACACGCCTTTAATAGTTATCTTTTATCTAAATTTATTTTATTTTATACCCTTATATCCCTTCCCTTCCTTTATATAATCACTATACTTCTTCTATTTCACCTTTAGCTATTCTCTTTTAAAAATTACTTTTATACCAACTTTTTATGCCCTCTATTTTTTTAATATTTAATAATTTAAGCTTTATTCTTTCCTATAATATTATATAATATCCTTCTAAAAATACTCTCTCCAGCCTATTACTTATAGCTAGAATTAAAAGTACCTCTCTTATAAAGAGTAAAAGCCATAGCTAGCGCTTTATTTATTATTTTTAAGACCACCACTAAAGTAGAGAAACTTTAATTTTATATAGTACTTTAGAGCAGTAGTCTTTATACTCGTCCTAGCTTACTAGTTAAGTAACCTTTTGTTTAACTTATTTATAATTTAATTATACTTATTAAGTTCCTTATACTTACTTTATAATAGCTTATTATATATAGCCTTTGTAGCTTCGCCTTGACCACCTACCTAAAAGGTAGGTGGTGGATACCTAAATCGCCAGGACACTTTAATCGCCGCCCTAAAACCTACCAAAAATTAGAAAATTTATACCTTAATATCTTAACAACCACTAAATAATAAATTCTAATAATTTAGATTTAGGCTTTTTATATATACTCTATAGCTTTTATTAAAGTTATAAAATAAATAGTTTAGTGGTTTTTAAGATATTAAAATTTGGGGGCTAAAATGAGGCTCAAATACCATATCTTTAAAACCACTAAACTATTTATTATATAACTTTAATAAAAAGCTATAGAGTATATATAAAGGCCTAGATCAAAATTATTAGAATTTATTATTTAGTGGTTATTAAGATATTAAGGTATAAATTTTCTAATTTTTGGTAGGTTTTAGGGTGGCGATTAAGGTGTCCTGGCGATTTGGGTGTCTACCACCTACCTTTTAGGTGGGTGGTCAAGGCGAGGCTATAAAGGCTATGGATATATAATATTGTCTAAAGAGAGGTAATAGGCCTCTTTAATTTTTAGTATATTTCCCAGAGCTATTAAACCTTTAGAAGTATTATTTTCTCCTACTCCTTCTTCCAAAATATCTTAATATACTTTATATAATAATTTAGGTAAAGAATAAGTATAGTGGTATAAAGAGGCGAGTTATCTATTCTCTAGTAGTACTTATTAAACTTCGTCTATATATTCTTTACTTAAAGCAAGAAAGCCTTATTTAATTTGAAGAGTACCTATTATATAATATTAGCTTCAGCTTAAAATAAAGTAGCTAGAGAGTTATATAAGAGCGCTCTCTATATATTTAATAAGCACATCTATTATAAAGAGTATTTAATTAAGTGTTATATAATCCCCTTATATCTCTAATATTACATAGTAAAATAGCTTTAAAAAGGTATAAATTATATAAAGAAGCTTATAGTCTTATAGTAAGATATAATTCTTATAATAAAGCGTTGTAGGGAATACTATGGTAAACTCGCTAATAGGCTAGGTGTGTAGGTAAATAAGAAGTCAATAACATAAATAACTAGTAGAGTAGTTGCCCAATAGATTAACTCTAATTATATTCTAAGATTTACTACAAAAAGAAGAACTATCTAGGTAGGGACTGTGGTCCTTTAAATATATAAGACAACTCCTAAGAAATATTATGCTCTATTACTCTATCTACTCTATCTACTCTATCCACTCTATAGCAGATTATATAGATCCCGTCACGTGTCTTATTATATAACTTAGTTACCCTTTATCCTATAGTTTAACTAGTTCTAGCGTCTTCCGCGCCTCCACTACTAGTCCATTTATATCCTCTCTTAGTAGTTGTACTACTGTCAATATAAGGTCTATAACACCATCTCCCTCCTCTTTATCTTCGCCCTTAAAGATATCTTATATCTCTAAGTCGTCTATTAGAGGTGTGGCATTCCCGTTTTTAATTTAATAACCTTTCTATTAGCTTATTATATCACCGCAGTGTTTTACTTCTTCTCCTGTTCGTTATACTTATATAGTTATATTAATACTATTATTGGGTAAGATTATACCTTTTTATACTCACTATGTCAAGAAGTGGTTAGTATATATTGTAATTACGACCCCCTTAGTACCTAACCTTCTTCCTATACTAAGTGTACGAAATTAAATATACGTTCGTCTTGCAACGTTTAATCTATCTCTAATACTAAGTATGCGCGTCTTGTTATTCTCTATAGGCGTCTAGTACCTTATCTAATTTATTATAGGGTCTCGTGTTTAATCTAAGGCCTCCCGCCTTAATAGTAAACTCTAGTACCCTAGCGGAGATTTATTAACTTTGCGCTAAAGAGAAACAAATCCTAGCTAAAGAGAATTGGATTTATAAGGCTTATACTAACGCTTACGCTTAATTAGTCCGTCTTAAGAAGGGTTGTAAAAAGGTTCGCTTAAGGAAGTAGAAACTGGTTTAATAGGGTCTTCTTAAGCTTAAGCAAAATAGGCTAGAAAGGATTTATCTCCAATAGAAAGGAAAACAACTCCAAATACCTTAGTTAATCCTCTTCGGTCTTCCTTAGGTAACTGGTATTTTAGTAATCTTTCTTTATTAATATTACCTCACCTAATTTCCTCTAATACTCCTATACCTTTTTTATAGCGTTCCTTAGGTTATTTAGTAGTTCCTAAGTAGTCTTATTATAGCCTATCTACTTAACCTTATACTATATTTTATTATTATTATTATAACTAATAATTTTTAAAACTTCCTATTTGTCTTTTTCTTAACCTTTATATATATCTACTTTATAAACTAGTGGCTTAACATTCCCGTATACTAACTCTAGTATCGCGATATACTATATAGGGTAGATCTTTATCTTTTTTAGTAAGTTAAGTCTATATATAACTTCTAAGATCTTTACTATAATTATAAATAGTCTCAGTTTAACGTAGTCCAGCTTCTTACTTAGTTATTAACTCTTAAAAATTTTATATAGTAGCTATACTTTATCTCCCTTAAGATCTGGTCCCTTAGATCTCTTAGCGTTATAGTACCTTTTTATTCCTTTTTATACTAATTTGGCCATTTCCCTAAGGTTTATATAAAGATTTATTAAGTTCTCTATTCTTTTTTTTAGCTATGCTACTTATATTTTTTACTTATTATAGCAATAATAATATCCTTAGCTTATATCCGTAATTCGCCTTAGATAGTAACATACCTATTCCTTTTTATAGTGTTATATTATATATAAACTATATAACTAGTAATAGCAATAGCCAATTATTCTATATATGGTTAACATAATGCCTTAAATACTATTTTAACGTTTAGTTCAGTCTTTCTATTTAACCGTCCGTTTATAGGTAATATACTATTAATATTACTACGCAAACCCCTTATTCCGCTAAGAATGCCTCCTAAAATACTACTATAAATCTTAGATCTCTATCCAATATAATCTTTATTAGTGCTCTATATTTTATAAACACTTCTTTAATATAGGTTCTAGCTATATCTTCCGCCAAGATTTCTTCTATATATACTATAAAGTAGTCCTACTTAGTTAACTTGTCTACTATTATAACAATTATATTATACTCCTATTCAGTAATAGAATCTTTTAATTTTGGTAACTTTATAATACAGTCCCGTAATATAACCTCCCATAGTCTTTGTAGTATTTTAATAGGTTATAGCCCCCTATATAGTTTATTCCTTTAGTAATCAAAAAAAAATTATAATTCTTCTTACTAAACCCTAGATTCTATTAATAATATACTCCTTTTAGAGTCTTAATACAAAGCCCATAGCTCCATTATATTCTTAAGTTATTCCCTTATAAAATTCTCTAGTAAATTGTTCTGCTATGCTCTTATAACGTGTCCCGCCCCCACGTTGCCATACAGCTAAAAAGACATTAAGTGCTTGCGAACTTGTCGCAAGCGCGGCGGGATCTAATATATGTACTCTTACAGCTCTTTAGAATATATATTACTTCTTAATTAATATAATCTTCGTAATTTAGATCTTCTAGCTATGCTTCTAAAATTCTTTACATTTAAAAGCTCTCTAGTGTCTTATAGACTCGCTCTAGTTCTTCTTTTATTATAGCCACTAGTTTTGGGTAATTATATCTAATTAATCCGTCTTGTTACGGACGCTTTAAGTACGATGTTACGACTACTTGGAGAAGAGTCGTAGGAAGCTAGTTGGTTAATACAGGCACGGTCCAGGATGGATCCGGTGGAACTATGTGATAAGGAATAGTAAGCGAGTCACATAATATTATACGCAGTGTACGAAGTATACGCAGTGTACGCCACGTATAACACGTATAACACGTACCTCACGTATAAGAGAGGATTTCTTAGGAGTATGGTTGTGTATTTAAAGGACCTCAGTCCCTACTATAGATAGTTCTCTCCTTGTAGTAAATCTTAGAATACAATTAGAGTTAATCTGTTAGGTAACTACTCCACCAGTTATTATTATATTGTTATTTTGTTCTTACCTATATACCTAGCCTAATAACAGAACCTACCGTAGTCTAAGCTACAAGGTTCCGTTACACATTCACTACTAAGGTTATAGTATTGAACAAGATCAAACAACATGCCACTAAGAGCAGCACTAGTCACGACGGCGTTAACGGCAGCCATAACCTCAGGGCTAGGTAATACCAGTATAGACAATAGGGATTCTTAAGTGGTTATACAAGGTTAGTTACAGGAAATAGTTGATTACTTATAAGACAATAATAGGATATTTAAAGAACGCATTAATGGAATCAAAGTAGTAAAGATTAAGTTACCTTTAATTAAACGATTTTTAGGAGAGAAGTCGAAGCTTAAGGGATTTCTTACGCAAATGCACTTTAAGGTAGTACAGGAAGGAGCGAAGTTAGCAATATCGTTAGATTAAGTAGCCTATGCAGGATTGTTCCTAATAGGGAGGGCACTTAAGTGGTTTAAGCTGTATTTTACGGAAATATAGGCTAATGGCATAACAACTACTAACCAGGACGTATGGTATATATTTGCTAGTTAGAACAGGTTCGCGGAACAGTTAACACAGATATTTAGAGACCTAGAGGCCATAACCACAGCGGAACAAAAGCTTTAGAACTTAGTACAACGCACTTTAGCAATTAAGTATACAACACAGTTTTAAACACTAGCCATATAGGTTGAGTGGAATAATAGGGCGCTTATGGCATAGTATAAATAGGGACTTAAGGCTAAAGTCTAGGACGTAATTATCCTAATAGAAGATACGGATACTCTAAGAGAGTTAATAGATCAGTTAATAAAGATCAATAATAGAATCTATTAAAGGGAACAAGCTAAGAGAGGGCAAGATAGAGTTCCATAGTTGTATAAGGCGCAAAGTACGCAACAACAGACACTAAGTTAAAAACTATAGAATAGCACAGAGCTAATAGACCTAAGCGGTACCAAAGAAACCTAAAGATGGGAAAAGAAACTATGGAAACCTAGAGGTTAAGGATTAAGTAATTAAAGAACCTAAAAGCAGAGGCTAAACCAGGGATCTCAGCAGCAGAAGATATTTAGGCGGACTCTACAGCAAGAAAAATGGTTTAAAGATGGGGCTTATATAAATTGCGGAAAACAAGGTTATTTTGCTAGAGACTATAGAGGTGGTCAGAGTAACTATATGGTAAAGGGAACCAGACCAGCAGACGGCACGTACATACAGAGAAACGACGGTGTACTGTAAGGAATAAAAGAATGTTTAATTAATAGTTTTGCGTATTGTTACAATAACGCATGCCGAATTTATAAAGACGCTAAGTATGGCGCAAGCTATTAGCCGCAAGAGCCAGAGTTAAGAGGACTTAAAGGAACCAGAGAGTTAGATAAAGAACAGAATTAACTCTATAAGCTAAATCAAGATGTTACAGCAACGTATGGATAAAGATTAGCAGTAATAATAATAGAGTTAGAGTACTCATTAATCACCAGCAATAAGGACGAAAAGGAGGCTAACTGGGAGCACTTAAACCTCAATAACGCAACAGAAGCAGAGACTAAGACCATCACCAAACGAGGTTCAGTAACGGATGTTATAACACCGTTAGATACAATTTCCATTGCTTCGCAAGATGATAGGAGTAACGTTTAGAAGAAACTAAGTAAGTAGACAACTGCTAGTGCTAGCTTATTACTTAATAAAGGCAAAAGGCTACAGGCTTAAGATTCTTAAAACGAGATAAGACACACCTAAGGACCCACAATGGACGAAAACCGATAGGAAAGGGTAGCGACTCAGTTTAATAATAAACGAATGAGTATAGGACGCAAGTTTAAGAACTACGAGTTTGGGGAACAAATAAAAACGTTAGTAATCCTAGGTAAACGCAGTATTCAGCCTAAAGATTAAATAGTTAATACTAGGATTAAAAAGTAAAATAACTACAAAGATCTAGCTACAAGACGCAGAAAATAAGAAACTATAGATAAGTTTAGAATAAAAATTATTATATAGCAAGAGCAAAAGCTAGACAAAAGGTCAGCTACGCTAGGTTGTATAAAGGACAGAGCACCTATACAAAGAGTTACTAATAGGCTAAGTACAGGGACACTTAGGGCAAAGTGGTTAGATAAACTAGAATAAGAAGAGGATCTAGATATTTTAACTAGGTTCGAAGAAAGACATACTAAAGAATATTATAACATAGCAATAACAAGGTACTTTCTAATAGACAGACCATATACACTAAACCAGTTATACGGAAAGTGGTATAGGCAAAGACACAACAATAAATGGGAGGACTTTTATATGTAGCTGGACGAAAAGGTTGTCCAAGACCAACCCATTACAGAAAAACGTATAAGTTATATTAAAGGAGCATTAATTATAATATTAAAGAACCTAGAAGAGGGATCTAGGGACTAGAGAAGTAAACAACAAATCTTAGTACCCATAGTAGAGATACTAGTGGTTAGGTTGACTAGGTATAGGTTTAAACTTAAGAATAAAGATAAACCAAGAGTTAACCTAAAATATGCAGCGCATTATACACTATCGTGGATAGCTTGTGTGGATGATATATATAACATATATAGAGCACCTAAGGATAAGAACCAGAAGTACCTAGTAAGGATATATTAGGCACCAGAGGAAAGGCGGTTTAGAAACGCTAAGTATATACATAGTTAGCACCTAGTAGAAGTACAAGGTTAAGGAGACTTAATACTTTAACTAGGAAGATTCCTTACAGAAGAATGCTTAGATGGACAACAGTAGTGGGAGTGCCCAGAGAACACTTATCCATGGCACGTAGAGGAAAAGAAATAAACTAAGTATTAGCTAAAGTTGGACTAAGTATAAGCAGGATTAAGCAGCTAACAGTTAGGAAAAGGGGAGGCGCATAGAACCAGAGGGAACTAGTGTTAGAGCCTCAGACCCTTAAAGGAATTCAAGGTTGGCACCTAAATTTAAGAGCTAAGTGGCAAGATTAGCAGTTCGAAGCGTTAGTAGATAGTAGAGCAATTAGGAACCACATATTACTAAAGGTAGTAGAAAGGATAGGGTTACCATATAGATAAAAGGAACACCTATATCTACTTATAACAATTTTAGGAGATTAGATAGCCTATAGAGGAGGCATTATTAATCTTAAAATAGGACCTATTTAGATAACTATTAAAGGGAGACCAGTTAGAATGTCTTTTAATATCCTACCGTTAAGACAGGATGAGGCAATACTAGGAATGCCTTAGTTACAGGAGTATAATCCAAAGGTTAATTGGGTTATAGGTTAGGTTAATATTAAGGATATATAACGGTGTAAAGTATAACAGCAAACCAAGTTAGTATGGTACTAAGTTAGAGTGATATATAAAGAGACTAAGCGAGGCTTAAGTCATGTACTAAAGAGATACCATAAATATGGTAAAAAGTTATGGTTACTAGAAAGTGAAAAGCTATTAAAGCATGCAACATGGGACCATAAGATAGAATTAGAAGAGGGAATAAGTCTAAAGTTCTTTCTAATCTATAAGCTTACTAAAACAGAGTTAGTAGTGCTTAAGGAGTTTATCTAGAAGAACTTATAAAAGGAATATATTAGACCATTATAGTTATCCGCAGGATATCCAGTACTGTTTATCCCAAAGAAAAACGGAAAACTTAGGATATATATAGACTATAAATAGTTAAACAGTATTACCAGGAAGGATAGGTATCCTTTACCCTTAATTAGCGAAATCTAAAACAGGATAGGTAATGCAAAGATCTTTACAAAGATAGATCTAAGATAGGCGTACCATCAGATTAGGATTAAGGAAGGCAACAAATAGAAGGCAGCCTTTAGGTTAAAGGAAGAACTATATAAGCTATTAGTTATGCAATTTGGGCTTATAAATGCACCAGTAACGTTCTAGAAGCGAATTAATAGTGTGTTAGGAGAACACCTAGATGAATTTGTTATGGTATACTTTAATATTATTATTATCTACTTAGAGAGTGAGGAAGAATATAGAAAACACGTTAAATGGGTCTTAAAGAGACTACAAGAAGAATAGATGCTAGTAGTAATTAAGAAATGCGAGTTCTTTACTAGGAAGACCAATTTTGTTAAATTTATTATTAAACTAGGCCAACTCAGCATAGATCCAAAGAAGATTAAGGCTATAGTAAATTAGCAAGAACCAGAGAATATTACGCAGTTAAGATCATTCCTAGGGTTTTGCAATTACTGTAGAAGGTTTATAGCGCAATAGTTATAGGATATTAAGCCATTTACGCAGTTAATAAAGAAAGAAGAACCATAGGCATGGGGAAAGGAGTAATAAGAACTATTTAAGAGAATTAAAGAGTTATTTACCTAGGAGCCAGTTCTTAAGATCTATTAACCAGGTCTAGAGACGGTTATAGAAACAGATATATTAGACTTTATACTAGGGGCGTACTTTATATAGAAACATTAAGATGGATGGCACCCAGTAGCATACTATAGTCGAAAGATAACACCACTAGAGTTAAACTATAACATCTATAACAGGGAGTTATTAGGTATAGTTACAGTACTTAAGGAATAGAGAGCATTCTTATAAGGCATAGAGAAACTATTTATAGTTAAGACGGACTATAAGAACCTTATAGGATTCCTAACGACGAAGAAACTCAACCAAAGATAGGTTAGATGGGCGGAAATGCTTGCAGAATACTATTTCGAAATTCAGTATACTAAGGGTACAGATAATGCACGAGCGGACGCTCTAAGTAGAAAAGCTAAACTATAAAGTAATGAAAAGCTATCGGGAGCTTTATTGCAAAAGGATTAAAATGGATTAATTAGGTATAATTATCCAAAGATTGCAGCGACTAAGGAAAGTCAGATCCATAAATTACTAGAGAGTAATTAGATATAGAAGATCTAAAAAGCATAGGTAGAGGATCTAGACTTAAAGTAATACGAAAATAGAGAAGCAATATATATACCTAAGTCTATCGCAGAAGAATTTGTTAAGGAATTCCACAAGGGAATGATATAAGGACACAATAAAGCTATAGGCTTAGTGTTAAGACTTTAAGAAGAATATATTATTTAAGAAATCTGGGGACTAGTAAGACAAGTTATAAAGGAATATCTAGATTGCTAAAGAAACAAACTAATAAGGCATAAGCCATATAGAGGGCTATAACCTGTCAAGACACCAGGAAGACCATAGGAAGTTATATTATAGGACTTTATTATTAAGTTACTAAAGTTAAGAGATCCTATTACAGGACAAGATTATAACGCAATTTTAGTAATAGTGGATAAGCTAATAAAGTAGGGATAC